>SAMEA104404097__coassemble_288_pt1 | contig 51739 bp, 69 predicted proteins | sample SAMEA104404097__metabat2_low_PE_006 | metagenome-assembled genome bin SAMEA104404097 (sample SAMEA104404097) | Balaenoptera acutorostrata
GAAGAAGCTCCCACTTCAAAAATTACGAAGTAATTTTAAGTGGGAGAGGTTCACTTTAAAACAACGAGCATATAGCTCGTTGCTAGATTACTTAAGTATTTCTTCAATTTGATTTTTAACCTTTGGTTTTAAGTGATCAGGTATTCTTAAAAATTCTTCATATAAATCAAGATGTGTTAGTACCTGGCTTGTTAAAAAAACTTCTAATTCAATTATAAATTGATTAAAATTTTCTGCTATTTTAAGAGATTCAACTGGATCATTTATGAATTCTATCGATTTGTTTTTAAGCAATTCATTAACATTTGTAAAAAAGTAAATCTCTTTTTTAAATTCATTAGAACCAACTCCATAACCTACACCTATTAAATTAGTTCCTTTTTTGATAGAACAAATTTTTTCTCCATCCGGAAATTTTACATCTATATCTTTTAGAGATTTATAAAATCTATATCTTAATTTATTTCCTTTAATAAATTGATTAAGTTTTTTCATCTTTTCATCTTTTTTAGTTATTAGATTTGTTAGTTCTTCTTTTTCTTTTAGTTCCATTATTTTCCCCTTCATTTTCTTTTAAAATTTCATCTTTTTCTTGAACGACTTTTAAAACTATATTATTTTTTAAATCATTTAACAATTTTAAAGCTTGTTTAAAAGTAGTTACTGTTTTTGGAGAATTATCTAGCGTTGCATTAGTATAATCTCTTATTAATCCACGTAAAGCATTTTCAAATGATGAATAATATCCTAATCTTGTCCAAGTGAAATAATATTCATCTTCTCCTTCTATATAATCTTTCTTTTTCTTTTTTGCATAAACTTCTGGAACAAAATTGTTTCCATCAGAAACTATTCTAACTTCTTTAGTTAAATAATAGCTAACCATTTTAAACCCTCCTTATTTTTATTAATATAAAAAATTGTATAAAAAAAATAGAAGAATGTCATATGCAGTCATTCTTCTATTTTAATGTATTATTTTGTATTATTCTATGATATTTAGGAAGTTTGTTTTATCTATTGAACTTTTTCTTGAAGAGTTTTTCCAGCTTTAAATGTTACTACTTTTTTAGCAGGAACTTTTATTTCTTCTCCTGTTCTAGGGTTTCTAGCTATTCTTTCTGCTCTTTCTTTAATTTCGAATTTTCCAAATCCAACAAAAGCTACTTCTTCTCCTTTTACCATTGATTCTTCAATTGTTTCTACTAAAGCATTTAATGCTTTTTCGGCATCTTTTTTAGTTAAAGATGTTTTTTCTGCCATTGAATTAATTACGTCTTTTTTTGTCATTTTAAAATCCTCCGTTTTTTTTATTTTCTGTAATTATACAATTTATTGTTAATAGTGAAGTCGCTATGCTAACTGCTGACTTAAGACTATTCAATACTGTTTCAAGTGGATCTATAACTCCATGTTCAATTAAATTTTCTACTCTGTCGTATTTGGCGTTATATCCTATATCATTATCTTTTAAAATTTCAGGTAATATATTTTTAAATACTTCATTTTCTATATCTTCACCATTATTAAATAAAATTACTTTTAATGGTAATTTTAAGGCTTCAGATAGCACACTATTTTCTACATTATCAGATATTTTAAATAGTAAATTTGCACCACCTATAGTTATACCATTTCTTATAGCTGATCTAACAGAATTTACAGCATCTTCTATTCTTAATAAAGTTTCTTTAGCTTCTATTTCTGTTTTTCCACCAACTAATATCGTACAAATTCCATTTTCAATTTCTTGTTTTCTTTCAAAATTTCCTCTTTTCTCTAAATCTAATAACAATGCAGCAAGTTTTTCTTCATCTGTCTTAGTTAAGACTAAAGCATCTTGCTTTAATATGCAAGTTTTTATATTTCCTGCACCATCTTTAAAATCTTCTATTTCAAAATTTATAAAAGGAGTTTCTTTATTAAAATCTGCACCATTTGTTAAAAAATTAGTTTCAGCTATCATTATTTCTCTGTTTTTACCAAATCTAGATATCGAGAAAGGATATATTCTATTTCCAGCATTAGAATAATATAATAATCCATTCAATGCATCGTTTTCAAAATTTGATATTAATATAATAGGTTTAAGTTTATTTACTTCTCTATTATATCTAGCTAATTCATGTAAATCAGCTATAGTTGATATTTTTCCTTCATATATAATAATATCAACATCATGTAATTCTTCTTTTGGAAATTCTTGATAACCTACATATGTACAATTAATATTATACCCTTTTATTTTATCAAGAGTAATAGTTTCTGATGCTGGATCTAATTGATAATTTATAGTTCCAGTTAAATTAACTTTTGAAAATGCTTCTGAAACTATTTCACCAAGTTCTTCATCTCCACCTATAGAAATAGTAGCTACATTTTTTATATCATTTATTGTTTCTATATTCTTTTTGTGATTTTTAATGATTTTTTCATATTCATTAAAATCTTTAAATATTTTATTTCTAAGAAATATTGGATTTATACCTTTATTTATAAATGTTTTTCCTTTATCAAAAATCGCTTTAGTTAATATTATTGATGTTGTTGTACCATCACCTGATTTATTTTCTGTATTAAAACAAGCTTCTTTTATTATATTTAATGGTATATTATATTCTTCGCTCAATTCTAATTGTTTAATAATAGATACACCATCATTAGTTATTGTAGTTTTTCCATTAAGAACTATAACTGCATTAGTTCCTTTTGGTCCTAATGTATGACTAACTGCATCAAAAGCACAATCAAGTGCTTCTGATACAATTTTTTTAGCTTCTTCTTTTCTTAAAATTTTCATCTTATACTTTTTTCTCCTTTTTAGAATGGATAATCATCATCGTCATAATCATCTGTTGCTGGCTTACTAGGTGCTTTTTTAGATGTAGTTTTTTTACGTGGTTCTTCTTCTTCTAAATCATCACTTATATCATCATTACGTTTGCCACTACTAATTAATGTAACTCTATTAACAATTACATTGTAATAAGTTACTTTATCTTTTTGAGAAGTTTCTAAAGAACCACTTATACCTATTTGATTACCTTTTTTCACATAATCGCATATAACTTCTGCTGTTTTTCCAAATGCTGTACAGTTAAAGAAATCTGTAGTATCTTTTTGTCCAACTCTATCAACTGCTATAGAAAATCTGCAGTAGTTTGTATTTTTACTAGCTTGTAATTCTGGTGTTTTTGTTAATCTTCCTATTAATTGAATACTATTCATTTTTAATTTCTCCTTTTTTATATTTAAAAATTATTTATTGTATTTATCTTTACATGCAAAAGATAATTTAGATACTCTTTTATTGATATTTAATACTCTTCTTGTTTCATTGAAAATTAAATTTCTATTTTTATTTTTAAGATTATCAAAAACTCTATCAATAAATCTTGGATTGCAAAATATTACTCCACCTGTTTTCTTCTCATTCATAATAATTATTGATTTACTTTCTTTGAAATTTGTTAAAAAACTTATATTGTGAAATAAAATATCATTATATAAAGTTAGTCTATCGAATTTGTTTTCCTCTCCTTTTAATTGATAATGGATTAAATATTTATTAATCTCTTTTCTGTCGTACTTCATTATTGTAATCCCTCCTTGATTTTTTATTACTTTATTTAAAAATGATTTTAATAATCATTATTTAATTTGTAAATTCGTAAGATAAAAAATAGTCTATATATTAATCTATATAGACCACTTTTTCTTTCTCTATAAAATTATCAATATTTAAAAATCCCATTGATTTATTATTTAATATCTCTGCTAGTTTTTCTGCTTTTTCTTCATCATTCAACATCGGAGCTGTTAATATAGTTTCATTAGAGAATGATAAGCATTCATATTTTTTCTCATTAGCATTATATAAAATTCCAAACTTTTCAGAATTTACTAAATCATTAATTTCTACTAAGCATTCATTTTCTATAGCAAATTTCAAGATGAAACTATTAATATCACCTCTATAATATTCAGCAGCTTTCAAAGCATCATCTACATTGATATACATATTAGATCTAAATCTTCTTGATAAATTATTTCCTCTCATATTATCAACACACTCTTTAGGAATCAAATTTTCATTTAAAAATATATATGGTTGTTTGCAAAAAGGAAACCAAGGTTCTTTAACATATTTTTCTATTACACCTAATTCTTTTGCTTTATCAATATCAATTTCATACTTAGTTCCATCAGCACTAGAAAGTACTATAGTATTTTTCTTATTCATTTGTAATATCACTTCCTTTTTTTTTACTTAACTAATTTTTTGAAAAATAAAAAAAGTCTACCTATTTTTGGGTAGACCTATCCTTTGTTTGTTTGAAAAATATATTTTTTTAAACTAGTTACTAGTTTAATTAATTTTTATATTTTTTTGTTTTTAATTAGTTACTAGTTTAACTAATTTTCTATTTTTTGTTATTTAATTAATTTCTAGCTAGAAATTTTATTAACTATTTTTTGGTTATCTATAAACTTGTTTGTAAACAAGTTTAAACCAGTTTTACAGTTACTTTATTTGATCTCTCGATGAATTTTACTAGTTATATCAACTGTTTGTTACTAGAGAGTTGTTTTTGTTCGCTCTAACAACTCTTTTATAAACTAGTAACTGTTTATAAAAGGTAATTAGATAAACGGAAACGGAGGGAGGAGCGAACAGAACTTTCCTTCCTTATATCGCTGAAATTAATAAAATATTTAAAATTTTTATTAAAAACAGCAATATTAGGTAGGTAATTAGATAAACGTTGAACATCGGTCGTCGCTCACGTTCACTTGTTACACCCGTGACTTTACATCACTCGTTCTCATCTGCCCCTTGAACTAATAATCATTCTCTAACGACTTGTATTCGCTTCAACAAAGAAAGATGTAACACCTTAAAAGAATTTCAGATTTCCTCCGTTCCTTAAAGTAGAACTCACTAGCAACAATTCATAGCAACCAAACTTTTTATATTTGCTCACACCGATTAGTGCCTATCGGCTCTTTTTATATATTAATTTTTTTGAGGTATGCTCATAAAATATATAAAAAGAAATTTACTAACTTATTTTTACAAGATTTTTTATTGATAAAGTTTTTTAATTTTTTCTGGCTCATTGCAATCTGAAAAATATTTAAAAAAATATTTTATCAATAAATACATATTAATCATGTAAAACGACTTTTGCAAATCTACCTAGTTAGTAAATCTTCAATTTTTACATCTAATGCTTTCGCTAATCCATACAAATGATTTTCAAATGGTCCGTAATATCCGTTTAAAACTTCTGAAATGACACCTCTTGATAACCCACTTCTTTTTTCTAAATCTCTTGTTGTAAGTCCTTTTTCTCTTATTAATTTATCTGTTTTTATTATAAAATCACTAGATTTAAATTTTATTAAACACAATTCCATCAGCTCCATTTTCTCTATTATTATTTTCATATTCATTTAATAACAAATTAGCCTTTCTTAATTTAAGAGCTAATTTTTTTGGAAAGCAATCTATAAAATTATATGTAAAAGTGTATTGTCCACTTAAAATCGCTGCCAATGGAACATCAATATAATTTTTATCACAATGATATACTTTACAAATACTAGGTCTATTATTATATATAGTGCATCCTTTTCCTTTTTCAGCAAATGGACATACAAGATAAATTGCATCTTTATTTTTTCTTCTAAAATCATTTAATATTTTTTTAGTTAATAATTGCTTCATTCTTTTAAATTCTGTTTTGGTAAGTGGTAAATTTACTGTACAGCAAGATATACACCCATCACATTTCCCATTTTCTTTACATAAAATTTCTTTACTAAAATTTTCCATTTTTTTCTCCTTTATTAAAAATAATATTTTGAACTATTATTATATTCTGGTTCTATATTGTATTTCGCAAACAAGCTTTTTATATTTTCATTTAAAATTTCACAAAATCTATATGGTCCTTCTAGCATTGCTTCTGCTCTATATAAAACATCTTCTAAATCTCCTCTTGATAAATTCGAGATACCTTTTATTTTAGGTATTCTATTCTCGTATTTATTCAGTATTGCATTTACATCTTTAATTAATTTTTCTATATTTTTTCTTTCATTCATAAAAACCACTTCCTTCTTTTGTTATTTTTGTATATAAAAAAACCAGTAGAATTAACTACTGGTTTAAGTTTGTTATTATTATTTCCAATCAATTGGTATTTCAGCATAGTTAGAAGCTTGAGTACAGTCAGAAGCATAACCTGAATCATAAGTAACATTAGGGAATTTTTCTTTATTCCAAGCATCTGGTATAGCCGATGTAACTGACTCGCAATACATGAAGCAACACATAAAATTAGTTACTTGAGTACATTTATCAAATAAGTTATATGGTATTGTTAATAAATTGTAACAGAAGCAAAAACAATAACTAAAATCAGTTACTTGAGTACAGTTATCAAATAATCCTGTTGGGATTGTTTCTAGTGATGAGCATTTATTGAAACATCCACTAAAATTAGTAACTTTAGTACATTTGTTAAATAGTCCAGTAGGGATTGATACTAAGTCATAGCAATTACAAAAGCAATCACAAAAATCAGTTACTTGAGTACATTTATCAAATAAACCTGTTGGGATTGTTGTTAGTGATGAACAACCATGGAAACAACATTCAAAACTACGTACATTTCTACCAAAAATCATTGTAGGAGCTTTTATTAATGTTGTTGGAAATAATCCCTGTGATTTAGTTCCTTTTAATTCCGTAACACTATCATCAAATCCTAGAGTTACTTCAGATAAATCGTTATTATTATTAGTACATATTTGACCTATTCTACTTTTAAAATCTTCTTTACTTGTAAAGAAATAATCACACTCTTGTGGGGTCTTCACAGTAGTTGCTTTATCTACAATAATTTTTACATACAATGTTATATTAGAAGTTATGATATAAGAAGAATCTATTAATGTATTTTTACTAAATGTTGCAGTAGTATATATACCTTTATATATATATCCTGCGTTAGGAACAACAGGTATTTCTCCTAGTTTTTGACCATGATTATATATTTTAGGTTCTATTGGTCTAGCATTTTCTATATTAAATGTTACTGTATATTGTTTTAACTCTACTTTTCCATAAAGAACTAAATTATTTGTTATTTGCTGAGTATTTTCTACTCTAGTATTAAAGCTAGAGTCATTATACCAACCTTTAAACTCATATCCTTCGTTTGGAATAACTTTTATGTCACCTAATTGAGTACCATGGTTATATGTTTTAGGAGCTATAGACTGAGCATTTTCTATATTAAATGTTACTGTATATTGTTTAATTTCTATTTTTGCATACAAAGTTAAACTTGATTCTACTGAATATGTATTTTCTATTTTATTAGTGAATCCAGCTTCAGTATACCACCCTTTAAATTCATATCCTGCGTTTGTAACAACCTCTATATTACCTAACTGTGTCCCATGATTATAAGTTTTAGGTTCTATATATTGCCCATTTTCAATATTAAACGTTACTGTATACTGTTTTAATTCAACCTTAGCATATAAAGTAACATTAGATTTTACTTGATAAGTATTTTCTACTTTGCTAGTAAATTCGGCTTCTGTATACCAACCTTTAAATTCATATCCATTGTTAGGAGTAACTATTATTTCTCCTAGTTCAACTCCATGATTATAAGTTTTTTGTTCAATTGGCTTAGCATTACTAATGTTGAATGTAACAGTGTATTGCTTTATTTCAACTTTTCCATAAAGAACTAAATTGTTTGTAATAGTATGAGTTTGATCTATTTTATTTATAAATTCAGCTTCAGTATACCAACCTTTGAACTCATATCCTTCGTTTGGATTTACAGTTATTTCTCCTAATTTATTTCCATGAGCATAAGTCTTTTGCTTAATTTGTTGAGCGTTTTCAATGTTGAATGTGACAGCATATTGCTTTAATTCAACTTTAGCATATAAAGTCATATTGCTTATTATTTGTTGAGTATCTTCTATTTTGTTTGTAAAAGAAGATTCTGTATACCAACCTTTGAATTCATATCCGTTGTTCGGAACAACTTCTATATTACCTAGTTGTGTTCCGTGATTATAAATTTTTTGCTTTATAGGTTGAGCGTTAGAACCTACATTAAAAGTTACTGTATATTGTTTCAATTCAACTTTAGCATATAAAGTAACATTAGATTTTACTTTGTATGTATTTTCAATTTTGTTACTAAAAGAAGCTTCAGCATACCAACCTTTGAATTCATACCCTTCGTTTGGAGTAACAATTATATTACCTAATTCAGTTCCATGAGTATAAGTTCTACTTTTTATAAGTTGAGCATTTTTTACATCAAACGTAACAGTATATTGTTTTAGTTCTGTTTTACCATAAAGAACTAAATTGTTTGTTATAACATGAGTTTCATCTACTTTATTTATAAATCCAGTTTCAGTATACCAACCTTTAAACTCATATCCTTCGGTTGGATTTACAGTTATTTCTCCTAATTTATTTCCATGAGCATAAGTCTTTTGTTCAATTTGCTGAGCATTTTCAATGTTGAATGTTATTGTATATTGCTTTAATTCAATTTTAGCATACAAAGTTAAACTTGATTCTACTGAATATGTATTTTCTACCTTATTAGAAAATCCAGTTTCAGTATACCAACCTTTGAACTCATATCCTTCGTTAGTAGTTACAACTATTTTTCCTAACTCAGTTCCATGAGTATAAGTTTTTTGTTCTATAGGTTGAGCATTATCACCTACGTTAAAAGTTACAGTATATTGTTTTAACTCTACTTTAGCATATAAAGTAATATTATTTTCAACAGTATATTGTTCGTTAACTAAAGTCCCTTCATCAAAAGTTTGAGTAGTATACCAACCTTTAAATTCGTAACCATTGTTAGCAGTAACGTTAATAGTTCCTAATTTAGAACCTGAATCATATTCTTTAGGTTCTACAGATTGTGCATTAGGTCCTACATTAAAGGTTATTCTAACTTTATTCTTTAAATATTTTGCATACAATTCCATATTAAAAAAACACCTCTCTTTTTTATTATTCAGAAAAAATTCTGTAATAATAATTTTAAGAGGTGTTTTGTATTCAGTAAAAAATATATTAGTTTACATATTATTTTTGTATATTTTTCATATATTTTTTATGCAATCTTTTTTTAGCACCAGTAATTTTATAATGACAACTAGAAGATAAAAAAGTCCATTTTCTTAATAATCTTTTTAATCTATTGAATAGTTGTATTCTTATTGGTTTTAAATTATTTGAAATTAATATATAGTTTATTTTTTCTATAGGATAATTAATTATTATGTTTTTCATTTCAAAAAAATAACAATCCATAAATAATTTCCAAGGGAATATATTATATACTTCCTCTTCAACCTTTTTTCTTTCCCCAAAATGTGCTTTGGAATTTAAAATTCTATATTTTCTAAAATCATCACCATTAGCATTTATTGAAGTATGAAAATAAAAATTTCCTGGAGAAACAGAAATGATTTTTCTTTCTGTTTCTATCAAAGGAAAGTGATGATGTAAACAAATATTAGAATATTTTTTTTCTAATCTTATTCTTTGATTAATTATTTTATTCATTTCAGTTCCTCCTAATCATATTGATTGTTTGATATGATCCCCATATCAAAAAGGGTCAGACTTATTGGATATGCTGACAATTAATTTTATCATCTCTACTTTAATAAAGTTTCCGTTCTTCTTAAAGCATCTCCTCGAGCCAAACTGTAAACAAGCTCGGTGTATAAGATATACCTTTTTTTATTAACTTATAAATTCGTTATTACAAAAGGGATAAGTAATAATACTTATAAGAGATATACCCCATAATAAAAAAAATACAGTATATATATACTATACTGTATTATGAATTCTAAGATATTTATATTGTTCCTTACTTATGTATTTTATATTTAACTCTTTTATGAATAAACTTATGATAAGATCATATAATCTATCATAAGTATCAATAGCTTTGTTAAAATCTTTTTTAGTTCTTTTGGTAGAATATAATATTTTTTTTATATAACTACTATCATATTTTACTGTGCCTAAAGTTAGAATTAATATTGGAGTTAATTTTACACAATATCCATACATAGAATCGTCAAATAATATTGTAATTTCAACTCCATTAAATGTTCTATCTTTTATAGTAAATTCTTTCACTTTTGAACATTTTATTAATTCTATTTTTTGCATTTTTTAATTTTACTATAAATATCTTTATAAGCTCTACATATTAATTTACTAACTGTTAGTTTTCCTATAGTACCTAACACATTATTAGTTATATTTTTTTCTCTTTTTTCATCTATTAAATCAGATGAAAAAGTTCCATCTTCATTTTTTATAATGGAAGGACATATTACTATTTTTCCTTCTACATCAATACTATTTTTTTTACCAATAGCAGATATAATTATATGTGACCAATGAATCAATTCTTTTACTGATTGTTTAGGAGTTTTTGAATTAACTATTCTACAATCAAACATTCCTTTATCAAACATATTCAAAAATAATCTTCTATTTGTAGTTATACCATTTCCTACAAATAATATTTTTTCTTGCTCTTTTATTTTTTTCATAAAATAAAGTTCTTCTATAATATCTTTAATTCCCTCTGCTGTTAATGGAAGATTTTCTTTTTTATTATTATAATACCAACAAGAATTTAATCTATCTATATCTTTTGAAGGATATACTAAATCAAATATTTCTTGATTAGATCTAGTTACCCAATCAGCAAAAGGGTATTGAATGATAATAGAAGTTACTTTTTTATTATTGTTTAGATTGCTAATCAATTCTAGTAATTCTTCCATATTTTTAGGTTTATGAACACTAGTTTTTATTCCATATTCTTCACATTTTTTTATTTTATTTTTAATGTATCTTTGAGTAGGTTCATCACTCAAATTAGTATTTACTATAGCTATATGAGGTTCTAATTTGTAAATACTTCTCATAGCTTTTGATATAGAAAGATTTTCTTGTTCTAATCTTTTGATAATTTCATTAAGCATTTTTTTCTCCTTTTTTAGTTTAAAATATGTTGCTCATGTTAAGTCAACACACCAACGAACCTAGCGATCAAGTAAAAAGTATTTAAACTTTTTCCAAATACAAATTAACATAGGAGTTGATTCTTGTAGTAACAAAAATCGAAGTGGTATATAAATGTTACATTGATGTGTTGGTTAAACAAGAGCAACAATGCTCTTGCTATTATAATAAATTATGATTTTTTAATTCCTAATTTTGATTCTAATTTAATGCCATAAGATAATTCTTTATCACACTGCTCACACACTTGTGAGTCCTTATACAAATTAGGATTGAATATTTTACCACATCTAATACAGGACCTTTTATCATTGTATTTTCCTCTGAGTGTTTCATCAAATTTATTATAATCTGTTGTTAATTTAATAAGATTTTTTTTAGATTTTGTTTTTAAAATTTCTTTAGTTTTTTTTACTTTAATTAATGGAACAAAGCTATTTGCTCTATAAAAAAATGAATAAGAAATGAATTCATTTATATTATTAAATATGTTATGCATCTTTCTTTGCAAAGAAACTTTTTTATTTTCTTCAATCGACATCATCTCTTCATGAGACATATCATAATATTTTTTTCTTATCTCAACAGCTTTAAATCTATTCTTTTTTTTAAAGTTTCTATTTAAAGATTTAGTTATTTCATCAGCCATGTTTTAACCTTTCCTAGAAAAGATTTTTTCTTTTCTACTTTTTCATATTGAGGAATACCTTTGATAACATTTACTGGTGAACTAACACTAGTATTATCTGTATACCAACTTGTTAATACTGTGGTATTATTTTCAGTTGTTTCATTAATTTTTTGAAAAGAGTTTATATCTTCTTTTATTTCTTCAAGACTTCTTTCGGAAAATTCATGTGTTTTAACACCAAGTGACATTATTTTTTCTAGTGTTAAGTCGCAATATTCATCTACCCAATCAGCAAGATAATAAAATCTTTCTAATTTAGTAAATTCTTTACCGTTATTAACAAATGCTCCAAATAGAATAGGATCTTTTTCCTTTTTTATTTTTTTGGTTATTTCTTCTCTTGTTTCATCAGTATAGTCTGTAAATAAGATATAAAATTTATTGAAAATATCCTTTGTATTTTCTATATATGGAATAACTTCATCTGGTATTTCTCTTGGGAAATCAGACATCTCTACAAATAGAACATCTTTATCTGTTGTTTTTTCTAAGAATTTCTTGATATCGCTGAAATTGATATATGTATTAATTCCTAAATCAAGTAACTTCATTTCTTTTTCCATGCAAGTTATATGAAATTTTAATTTTTCTAGAGATTCTTTCTGTCCTGTTATTTCAAATTTCTTGATTAGAGTTAAACAATTTTCATAATATTGTTTTAACTTTTCATGGTCTACACTATTTTTTCTTTCTTTGATAATATCAAAAAATTCTTTAGCATTTAGCTCTGAACTTTTTATTATTGTTTCTGTTTCCATTTCTTATCACTTCCTTTTTTTAATATAAAGTTATTTTATAAAACCATTTTCAAACTTTCAAATTCGAATTCTTATTAAATTAATAAAAAACGTGAAACCACATAAGGCTTCACGTTTCATATAGATTTAATATTTATCAATTTAATTTCCCACGTAGGAAATTAGATGTAACTTAAATTGTAAATTTATTTTGCTATTTCAATTTTCATTGTTTTTTCAATTTCTTTCATTAATTTTATCTTCTCTTTTAACTCATTTATCTCTTCTTTTAATTCATTCATTTTTTCTTTTTTTGATTTTAGATCATCATTCATATTTTTAATATCTTTTTTTATTTTGCTAATTTCATTTTTTTGTTCTTCTTTAGTTGATTCAATAAAGCTACCAATATCTACAGTAGTTGGTTCTTCTTGTCCGTTTATCTTTTCATCTAAGAATTTAGTTATATTATCAGAATTTATTATTTCTACTACATCATCTTCTTGTATAGTATTATTTTTTAAAGCTTTTGTTATCATAGCAGTTTCTTTAACAGTTAAATCCATAACTGTTTCCATATTAGATATTAAATATAGTTTATATTTATCTAAGCATCTATATACAAAAGATTTTGATAAATTTAATTGTTGAAACCAAGAACAAAATCTTCCTTCACCATTTTCTGCTTGTTTAGATAATATCTGCTGAGCATTATATAAAGCAGTAGACATTTCCATTAGTGATATTGAAATTGTTTCTTGTTTTTTAAATATTACTTGTTCATAATTTACAAGTTGTCCTTTTTCTTCTTCTGATACATTTAATTCAGTATAATCAATTTTTGATTCATATATTGGATTTGTTATTAATGATGTAACATTATTTCTTATTGCATCTTTATTTACATATGAATTATTTTTTGAAAAATCAAATCTCTTACCTTTAGCCATTTATTTATTCCCCTTTTTTCTTTGTCTTTCTTGGTTTTTGTAATCCTGTTCTTTTTAATACTTCTTTACAAAACTCTAAATAATCTTTACCTGTATTTGATTTTGGTTTGTATTCAAATATAGATTTATGTAATGCTGTTGCTTCTACTATTGCTATACCTTGTCTAATAACTGAATTCATTAATATATCACCAAATATATTTTTAAGTTCTGAAGATATATCTTTGTTTATAACACTTCTATCATCATATAAAGTTATAAATACTCCACCTAGTTGTAGTTTTTCATTAAAACTTTCTTTTATATTATCTATACTTTCAGCTAATACTGATGATCCAGTTAATTCAAATATTCCTGATTTTACTGGAATAAATACGTAGTCAGAAGCTACTAGTGCATTGATTGTTAAAGTTCCAAGATTAGGAGAACAATCAATTATACATACATCATAAAATCTTCCTGCATCTAATAACATTTTTTTAAGTAATCTTTCTTTACCAAGTTCAGATACAAAATTTAGATTTGCTCTCTCTAATGTTAAATTAGCTGGCAATAAATCTATATTTTCTCTAACTTCTATAAGAAATTTTTTAATATCTTTATCAGAATTTTTACTATTCATTAAAGTGTATTCTGACATAATATCGTATGCAGTACCATTTAATGTATTTGGATCTACATCAAATGCTGATGATAAATTCCCTTGTGGATCTAAATCAATTGTTAATACTTTTAAACCTATACTACCAAGATAACAAGATAGATTAAATGTTGATGTAGTTTTTGCTACACCACCCTTGTTGTTGCATAATGAAATTACAATCATTTTTACTCCTCCTCGCTTTTTGCTATAAACATTTCATTCATTAATTTAGTAGCTTTAAAAGCTGTATATCCTTGTTTTATATATTTTTTGTATTCATTTATGTATTCATTATTAGTTATTATGAATTTATTTTGTGATTTTAATCTTTTTTCTTTTACACATTTATCATATAAAGTTTCATATTCTATATCATCACTTGCAACTTTTTGTAATTCTATTTCATTATTACTTTCATTGCTTACTACTTCTTGTAATTCAACTTTATTTTCTTCTATTTTTTCACTTGCAACTTTCTGTAATTCTATATTTTTTATAATCTCTTTTTTCTTTCTAGTTTTATTATAATTTTCATTAATTTGTTTATTCTTTAATATCCCATTTATGTATTGCACAAGAGTTGTTTTTATATTCTCGTTAAGATTTTTATATAAATCTTTTAATATTTCTTTTGTAAACTCTTCACCATTTTCTTTTAATAGTTTGATGATTTTATTATCAACTCTTTTATTCCATGCTCTTGCAACATAGATATTTTGTTTTGTTTTACTTACAACTTTCTGTAATTCTGATGTTATTTCTATTTCTTCTAAAGCATCAATAGTATTAGACTCTTTAGTATTAATATCAATAACTTCTTCTTTACTCTCTTTAAATGTAAATTTAATTTCTTTAAAGTTGTATTCTGGTATTAGTTCATAACTTATCATCAAATTTGTTTTGGTTTGTATATCAGCTATAGTAGGATTTAAAAATTTACTAACAAAACTATATTTATTGGCTGAATAAGATTTAGGCAATTTAAAGAAATTTAAACATTCTTCTTTTGTTATTGTTACATAACCAAATTTTAAATGGTCCTTTAGAAAAGAATACATTCTTATTGAATATTTACCTTCTAATTTATGGATATTCTTTTCTTGAAGATATACATATATATCAGGCATTAATAAATGTTTTAATATTTCTTCTGGTATTTCATACTTCATCCATGTAGATTTTTTATTAGTTATAAAGATGATAGTAGAAATTAAAGTAGATACAGATTCTATTTGTAAATTTTTCTTATTTATATAATTAAACTTTAACTGAACATTAGAAGCTTTATTTATATTATCTTTTAATCTTTTAGAATTAATACCTAATTTATTTGTGAATGATGTAAAATCTATTATTTTACTTCTTCCATATTTTTTAAGAGTTTCATACTTAGATATATCTTTTATATTATCTAATAACTCTATCAATTCTTCTTCTTTGTATATCAATTTATTTTCAGATTTATTATTTAATAATTTAACATCTATCCCCTCTATATCTAAAAGATATTTTTCTTTTTTAGATTTATCAATAAGAGCTGAATGTGCCGCTTCTATTTTTTTTCTAACAATATCTTTAGAAATTTCTGGAATATGTTTAGTAATTATTTTAGAAAAATCTATCTTCTTTTTTAAAGACTTATTTGTATTGTATATATTTTCCAATATTTTCTTTTTTTCTTCCTTGTCATCAAAAAGCTTATCTAAATAAGGAACGTATATTTCAACGAATAATCTTTGTAATTCTGTCTGTGTATCAGATAGAATTGAAAACAATGCTTTCTCGGTGTCAATGTTAAAATACTCATCTTCTGTAGTGAAAGTTGTTAAAGCACTGTGTTGTTTTAATGCTCTTTCATCATTTACATTTTTCTTTTTTTTCATAAAAAAACAACCCCATATAGTATTTTTGTTTTTATGTTTATTGTTTATTGTTTAGACGCTATTAAACTTTTGTATATCAATGTATATATAAAGTTACTTACAACTTTCTGTAACTTAAATACAACTTCTTGTAATTCAAATACAACTTTCTGTAACTAACTTAAAACTTCTTGTAACTAACTTACTACTTCTTGTAAAAAACTATATACATTTTTAACTTGCAACTTTCTGTAATTCTAATTTTAGTATTTTTTATATATATTTCTTATTTTAACATTTTTTACATTGAAATTACTAGCATATTTTTTTACTTACAACTTTTTGTAATTCTAATTTTGTTGTTTTTCTAATAAAAAAAGCTACTAGAATTAACTAGTAGCTTTTTATTTATTTTTTATTTTCCAGTACTTCCGTACCCTCCAGCTCCTCTTTCTGTAGTTTTTAGATCTGTAACAATTTCTAGTTGAGCTTTTTCAACTTTAGCTAGAACAAGCTGAGCTATTCTTTCGTTTGGTTGAATAGTATAATCTTCTTTAGATAAGTTGATTAATATTACACCGATATCTCCAGTATAATCACTATCAACTGTTCCAGGAGCATTTACTATAGATATTCCATGTTTTAGTGCAAGTCCACTTCTTGGTCTTACTTGAATTTCGTACCCCTCTGGTATCTCCATTTTAATTCCACTAGGAATAAGTTTTCTTTCAAGAGTTCCTAATGTAATTGGTTCTTTGATATTCGCTCTTATGTCCATTCCAGATGATCCTTCTGTGGCATAGAATGGAAGTTCTACACCATCTTCTAACATAATTCCAATTTTTACTTTTTCCATTATTCTATTCTCCTTTTAGTTTTAAAATATTTTCTTTTTATATTTTTTGGTTTGTTCCAAATTATTTTTTCGTTATACTTAAAGTTGTATCTTTCCATATATCTTTCTTCTATAATATTGTTTATTGCACTTTTACATGCCTTAATACAAGTTTCAATTATTCTTTTTTTAGGATTTATATAATACGTTGCTATAATTTCTCTTTGTCCATGTACATATCCGTAAATCCAACCTTTGTCTTGTTCTAATTCAATGTCATAAATTTTGCATTTCATATTTTTGAATTTAAACTCCAATAAAAACTTTTCCATCTTATTCCTTTCTACTAATAAATTTATTTTTTGTTAGCCATTCCTAATGCAAATCCAAGTCCAAACCAAATTTTATCTTGTAATCTTTTTATTAGAATTTCTCTTCCAATTTCTTCTGAGTAATTTTTCTCATCAACACATGAAGTCGCTTCTATTCCAGTAAAACCATTTACAAGTTCATATTTCATAACTGTATTTAGTTTTCCAAAAATTCTTTCTGTAGTTATTTCTATGTTTTTGATAAAAGAGTTTACAAGTTCTATTGGTATTCTATTATTACTTATTTCATATGCTTGTTTAAGGAATTTTTCTTTTGGACACATAGAAATATATCCATCAGAATAGATCACTTTAAATACTTTCTCACTAGCAAGCTCTTTTTCATTTTCAGGAAGTTCCCAACCTCTTGATTTTACATATTCCTCTCTCGTCATTTCTTCTACTTCAACTATTTTAGTTGTTAAAAATTGTTTTTTCATTTATTATTCACCTCATATTAACTTTATAATAAATATTATTATTATAAAGTTAACTGAGTTTTTCAAATTATTATTTTTTTAAAAGATGCTTTTTAGCAAAATCACCAATGTAATCAAACATTTCTGTATATACTAATTGTTCTGATTTATCAAGTAATTTATTATTTTCAAAAATTGAAATTTCATATAAATCTAAAAAGTTTAAATTAATTTCTATTCTCCATCTATCATCTTCACTTTCTAAAATCAGACCACCTCTACCATTATATGATCCCATTGGTCTTCTTTTATCTTTAATAAATTCTGTATCAAATAACCAAGACAATACGTCCATTCCACTCTCACCATTTAATTGTCTAAATGTTTCTCTTGAAACACTTTTTAGATAATTTATTTCACTTTCTACTAATTCAAAATCTATTTCTAGCATATCTTTTGGATTTAAAGTTGTAAATTCGTTTACAACTTCATCTTCGTTATAAAGAATTACATATCTTTTTTCATTACGCTTTAAGTTTATAAATTTAGCATTTTCATAATCATTAAATACTTCTTCTCTCATAAACATAGCTACTGTTTCTGAAAATAAACTAGTAATTTCAGTATCGTTTTTAATTTCACACCATTTCATATTTTTTCTCCTTTTTTTACTTTATAATAATTTCTTCAAATTCTATTTGTTTTAATTTTACCTTAGCATACTCAAACATTTTTTTAGAAGCTATATTAAAGTCTTTCCCATTATCTTTATCAGAAATATATATAACTTCCTTTATTCCACTTTGAATTATAGCTTTAGCACATTCATTACATGGGAAGAGAGATACATAAATTCTGCAACCCTTTAAATCTTTTGTACTATTTAATATTGCATTAAGTTCAGCATGACATACATACGGATATTTGCTATCTTTCCATTCATTAGTTTTATTCCATGGAAATTCGTCATCATTACATCCATATGGAAAACCATTATATCCCACACCTACTATTTTATTATCTTGATTTACAATACAAGCACCAACTTGAGTTGCTGGATCTTTACTTCTTTTTCCAGAAAGTAAAGCTACCCCCATGAAATATGTATCCCAACTTATATAATCTTTTCTTTTTTGCATAATCACTCCTATCTATTATCTATTATTTTGTATCCTGTTTCTAAATCTTTGAATTCTAAATACGATTGAATTAATTTAAAAGCATTATTTAGTTCTTCAAGATTTGAGTCAGCATCTATAGAATGCACTTTGTATCCGTTTATAGTTTTTTCTAAATATATTTTAAAATCATCATTATAAATTTTTATTAATTCTCCTGTTTCTTCTGAATGAAACATAGTTACTGTTATTTCTTTCATCCTTTCTCCTTTTTAACGTCTTCTTTTATGAAATCCTAAATCAGCAGGATTTATATCACCTGATATATAAAAAACTTCACCAAAATTTTCTTCAAACTTTATTCTAAGCTTTGTTGTAGCTTTTATAAGTTTTATTGTTTCTTTTGGTAGCTTTTTTTCATTAAATACTCCAACACTCCAATACTTGAGAACTAGTTCGCTATCCCCAGCAATTCTTTTAATATTATTTTCAATTGCTATTGATAATGCTATATACATTGCCGCTAATTCACCATAGTTATTTGTTTTGTCTGCAAATAAAAAGTTTAAGTTTTCTGTTAAAACTAATTTGTTTGCATGTTTGAATTTTCTACAAGCACTTCTTCCTTCTGAATTAGTTACTCTTGCTTCTGTTCCTATCCCTCTTCCTGTTCCAGAGTCAAAGTAAAGAGTGTCACTCTTTACTTTTGATAATTTTTTTATAAAATTCAAATTATTGTTTTTCAACCACTCTTCACCTTCCTCTTTTTTTAAGAATTTTTTAAACATTACATTTTCTCTTATGTGCTTTTTGTTGTAATTGTTTTTTCCGTACAAGAAATTCATGAATTTATTTGATTGATCAAATACAATTCTATTTATTTTATGTTTTCTTTTACTTATTTTTGCTCTGTAAATAACTGCGTAAAACATATTTAAGTTCCTTTAAATTATTGTTATAGTTCTTCAATGATAATTTCTTCAGGTAATAAATTCAAATTATAGTTTTTGTTTACCATTCCAGATATGAATTCAACTTTATTGTTGAAATTTTCTATAGCATTAAATAAAGCTTTTTTACTTCTTCTTTCTGCTTGTAGTAAATTAAATGTAATTGACTCAAAAGGCATTTCTGATATTGTAGAATATCCATTTTTTTCATCTACTTTTTCGTAAATTAAATTTACATATGCTGTATATCCATGTCCTTTACTAAATGATATATGTACCTTAATACCGTTTTTTATATCTTTATTAAACTCGTGTTCCTGTATTTTAAATATTTTTATAATACTGTCTGATTGTTTTAAATCTTTTGAACTGAATTTCATAATATATCCCCCTTATTTTTTAAATAAAAAAAAGGACTCATACTAATATGAGTCCTTTAAATTCTTTTAAACTAAAAAACTTTTACTCCAGAAAAATTTAACTGGAATTTTTTTAAATTTTTCATCTAAAATTTCAAAATCTTTTATATTATCAAAAGAAATATCTTTCCATATATCAAAGAAAGCAAAATCGAATTTTATATTTGATTTGTAATTAAAAATGTCTTCATTGATTATTTTAATTTTTTCACAATCTTTGAAATATTTCCCTACCATTTCTATTACTTCTTTAGAATTTTCTATTACAGTAATAGATTTTACTTCTGGCTTGTTCATAATATTATATATGAACATTCCTAAACCTAAACCAGCTACTAATACATTACCTTTAGCTTTTTTAATAGCTGTGTAATGTGTTCTTCTTTCCATTTGTGTATTAGACATTATAACATCTTTTTTGTAAGTTAATCTTTTGTATTTTCCTGGTACTATAAGCATGTCAGGGTTATTTTCAAATAAGTTTCTTAATTTTGCAAAATTCTCACTTATTTCAACTGTACTTATTTCCCAGTCACCGTTTTTTTCGTCTTTTAAATAATCTAATTCAAAATCCATTTTTCTTCCTTTATTTATTTTTTCAAATTTTTAATAGTTTTAATTTCATTTGTTCTTGGTTCAATAGAGTGAAATATTATAGAATTTGTATTCTTCATTTCTGTTACAATAGTATAATCAGAATTGAATGTTACATTAACTGCACCATTTGAGTCTTCTGAAACAACAACAGTGCCATATTTAGTTTCAATTTTATTGTTCATAAGATCACAATAAATAAGCTAGGAAGCCCACGACTTTAGTCGTTGGAAGGAATAGCTCTGCTTATTTCTCCTTTTTTTATAAATTTTCCTTCTCTAGTAAGTTTGTTATTTAACAAACTTATGATTTATGATATAATACATTCAAAGAGGTGAGTTTTATGAATGATTATAATCATAAAAAAGGCATAGTTTATAAAAATCAATTTCATATAATTTTTTGTCCTAAATATCGTAGAAAAGTTCTTGTAGATGGAGTAGATACCCGTCTTAAAGAAATTTTATTTGAAATTGCTAAGGAAAAATATATAGAAATTAAAGCTATAGAAATTATGCCAGATCATGTACATCTTTTTATAGATTTTGATCCTAGATTAATGCTACATAAAATTATAAAAGATTTTAAAGGTATTTCTGCCAGAAAACTTAGAGAAGAATTTCCAAGTTTAAAAACTAGGTTACCTAATATGTGGACAAGAAGTTATTTTACGTGTTCTGTTGGACATATTAGCGAAGAATCTATAAAAAAATATATTGAAAACCAAAAAAATATTTAAGGAGGTGAGTAAACCTATGAAAGCTAAAACACATACATATACTGTTGAATTTGAACTCATGACAACATTTCAAGATAGGTATATTATTAATAAAAAAATGAAAGTTGCTAAATCTATTTATAATGCATGTCTAAATGAATGTTTAAAAAGACTAAAAGCTGTAAAAGCAGATAAAGAATATCATATTCTTGTTAAAACAGAAAGTTCTAAACAAAGAAATATACGTTTAAAAGAAATAGAACATTATTATGGATATTCTGAATATGATTTACATCATTGGGTTAATAAAATTAAATATCATTTTGAAGGACATCTTGGTATAAATGAAGTTCAAAAATTAGCTACTAGAGCATTTAAAACAGTTGAAAAATATCATTATGGTAAAGCTAAAAAAGTATTTTTTAAATCTTTTAAAGATGATGTGTCTGTTGAAAACAAAAGTAATAAAACAGGTCTTAGATTAAAAGATTTAAAAATAATATGGGGTCATTTATCAATGCCTTTTAAAGTTAAAAAGAATGATAAATATGCTCAATTAGCTTTGCTTGATAAAACTAAATATGTACGTGTTTTAAAACGTGAAATAAGAGGAAAAGAAAGATTCTTTGTCCAATTAATTCAAGAAGGTTTACCCCCTCAAAAACATCAAACATCTACTATAGAAAATCGTGTTGGTATTGATATAGGAACATCTACTATTGCAGTTGTATCTGATGATAAAGTTTTTATAAAAGAACTAGCTTATATTAAAACTCCTTATAAAAAACTAAGAAGAATTAATAGAACTATGGATCGCTCAAGATGTTTTACTAATCCTCAAAATTACAATTCTAATGGTACTGTTAAAAAAGGACCTAAAAAATGGAACTATTCTAACAAATACTTAAAATTAAAATCTAAAAGAAAAGAAGTATTTAGAAAGATTGCTTCTATAAGAAAACAAACTCATGAGCAAACAGCAAACTTTATTCTTTCTTTAGGATTAGATGTTCGTGTTGAAACAATGAGATTCCAATCTTTACAAAAACGAGCTAAGAAAATTACTCGTAATAAAAAGAATGGTAAAATCAATAAGAAAAAACGTTTTGGTAAATCTATCGCTAATTATGCTCCAGCTATGTTACTTGAAATAGTTAACAGAAAATTAAAATATCAAAATCTTGAATTAAAAAGAATAGATACTTATTCTGTTAAAGCAAGTCAATTAGACCATACAACTGGAGAATACAAGAAAAAACAACTTCATGATAGATGGAATATCATAAATGACAGACTTATTCAACGTGATTTATATTCTGCTTTTTTAATACAAAATACACTTGATACTTTAGATACAATAGATGTTGATTTATGTAATTTAAAATTTGATAATTTTATAAAGCTACATGATATAGAAATACAAAGATTAAGAAATCTTAATAATAAAAAATTAAATTGGTTTGTTGCTTAAAATACAAACCTGTCGGATTGACTGCACCGACATAAATAACAGAAACAAAAGTACATAGCAGGTCATTAGGCTGTGCTAACGAAGTACATATCTATACGATATAGTTCTGTAAAGTTCTTGATAAAATATATTATGTAATTCATGCAAACTCTAATTCATATTAGATAAGGTAGAATTAAAAAGTATATGATTGTAATAATCATCAAGAACCCCGTGACTTTAGTCATCGGGAGTAGTCAGAGCCATTAAATATTAATGTTAATGATAGGAGTATTAATATTTTTTTATTTTTCATTTGTTTCTCCTTTAAGCTCATTTTGATAATCATTTAATATTTTTTTTATTCTTTTTACTGCTTCTAACGCCTGTTCTTTCGTTTTAAAATAATTACCATTTTTATACATAATCTCATCAAACGAAATATTTCCTTCAATTGGAGAATTTACATCAAGAAAACTTGTTACATGATAATATATTTCCCCCTCTTTTGCTCTCCAACTATATTTTTTACCGTATTTCTTGTTTATTTCTTTTACCTTTTGTTTTATTATTTCAGCTTCTTCTTTAGATACTATCATTATTTCATCATCATAATCTTTTCTTGTACCTCTTATATCTAAACTACAAACACTGTTTGGATCATCAACTTCATTATAGAAACATGGTACATATTTTGATCCTACCCCTATTTCTGTATCTGAAAATTCACCTCTTTTTAAAATGTCTTCATTTTGATATATTATTTTTACTGCTACTTTATCAAATACATTTTGATATTTTAATATCAATACATCGTTTGTGTTATTTCCATTTATTATATGTAATCTCCTTTTTATATTATGTTTTTCTATTTTTTTTATTTCATTGTCTAATACCCATTCAAAATACGCTGAATCATTTTTTAAATAAGAAGTAGTCACACAAGAATGTTTAATGTTGAACTGAGATCCCCATACATGACTATAACTATTTATAGCTATGCGTCCGTTTTTCTCATTAAATCCTATAATATCACATTCTTTTCCAGTTCTTTTTAGTTTTACTTTTTCCCCTAACTTCCAACCTCTAAATTCGTAACCTTTTTCTCTTTCTACTGCCATTTTATTCTACCTCTCTTTCTAAAATAGCTACGTAACAACTTTCATGTTCATTGTAAAACATATTTATTAATCTCCAATCACTATGATATTTATCAATATCATATATTAAATCAATTATATAATTTGCAAAAGCAAAATCTCTTTCATATTTCATTTATTCCTCTTTCTGTATAATTAATTGTTATCATTTTTGACTCTATATTTAATTTTAAATTATTTATTATTTTAGACATTTTCATTAATCCAATCCCATGCATTTTGATGTAACCATCCTTGCGAATTTTTTTTGATTTCAATTATTAATAAATTATTTTTTTTATTTATCTTATCTTCTATTCCATTCCAAATTTCATCTGCTGTTTTTTCTGAAATAATAATCCATGTTCTTTCTAAATAATGCCACCATTTTTTATATTTTTTTAATTCTTCTTCTAATAATTCACAATTTTCATCATATTCTAAATCGTATGTTACTATATAGGCTTTTTTCATTAATTCTCCTCTAATCTAATGTTATTACTATTTGAGGTTTTGCGAAGCTATGTACTGATAACAATCTTTCATCTAATATTTTATGTTTTTCAATTCTTTCTTTTGGATAAGCAAAATAAACACAAGCATTATATTCTTTGCTTATCATATTCAGAAGTTGAATATTTTCAGTAGTTAGACTTAATAAATCTGAAGCTTCTTCTTTGAATACAACTTTTTCTATTTTTGTTTTCCTAGCAAACTTTATAGTTTCTATTAAATTGATTAAAATGTTATTTTCTTGTTTATTCTTTGTCATCATTAATCACATCAACTAATTTTATATCGTTTATTCCACTTAATTGGTCAGTGTTAACTATAACTAAATAACCTTCATCAACTAATTTATCCATAATGTATGGGTCTTTATTTTTAATTTTCAATAATAAGTCCTCTGGTATTTCTTTTACAACGTCATATTCAACTCTTAAATAAACTATCCCTTTTTCTAAAGTTTTAATTCTTTCCATATTAATCTTCACTGCTCCTTTCTTATTTAAAAAATAAAATGCTAGAAATTATTATAATTCCTAGCATCCAAATTTACTATTCAGTTGTTTTATTTATAAATATAGATATTTTGATATTATTTAAAGTTTTTTGATAAATATCTACTGCTTTATCAAATTTAGCTGTACTTATATAATCAAAGTCTTTTAGAATTCTATCTACTAATTCTTCTTCTAATTCTACATCAGCAACACTAATATCTATACCTTGTATTGATGTTACTATAGTTAACTTAATTGGATTTTCAATTATCTTTTTTAAAATAAAAGATTTCCCTATAGATTTATCTAGTGAAAACAAACCTAAACAAGGTAGTTTCCCCTCTTCTTCACAATTAAAAATCTTTTTAATATCACATTTTTCACATTGAGAAATCTCTTCAGTTTCATTTAATTCAAAAACTTTATACATTTTTCCTTCTACTTCTTTGTTACATATAAATTTCATTTTGTATCACTTCCTTTATTATTATTATTTTTAGTCTTCTAATATAAAATCTTCTGTATCTAAAAGGTGTAATAATTTATCAAAACTTCCTCTATTATCATATCCAGGTGAAACAACATATATTCTACTAACACCTAAATTATGAGATTGATATTGTTGATATTCTTTAGCATCCTTTTCTGTTAGGAAATATGCAATAGTTTTCCAATCATATTCTATTTCAATAATTTGAGGTTCATATTCAGAAGAATAATCTTCAATTGTATCTATTACTTCTTCCATATTTTCGCATTTTTCTAAATCAATTACTAAATCATGAGGTAGTGATGTATCTCTTAATTCGCCATCTCTTATATTTTGTAGTGTTGGATAAAATACATCATCTGGTAGTTCGCTTAGGTATAGTCTTTCTAAGTCTACATGACCATAATCTCCATTAGTTAGCTTTTCAATTCTTTTTTGAACTAGATATATTGGTTCTCTAGTTAAGTACTTGTCTTGAACCTTTCTTTCTTCTGATAATTCTTTTATCAAATTTATTATTTTTTTATTATATTTCATTTCTACCACTCCTTTGTAATATACTAAAAAAGCTAGAATAAAATTATTCTAGCTTTTCTTAATCTTAAGATAAATTATATGGCTTGTTGATTGACTTGCACAATCATACACGATATTGGGGGTAAAAGTGTGTTTTACTATTAAACTAAACAAGCATATGGCGGAAGTAACAGGATTTGAACCTGTGAGAGCTATTAACTCGGTGTCTTAGCAGGACACTGCCATACCACTAGGCGATACTTCCGTTAGTTAGTGGATAAAAAATATATTATCCACTAAATAGTTTGTTGTCAAATTTATTATTCTAAAATCAAATTAGGAGCTACTTTGAACACTTCTTCTTCTGATATTGGTTCTAAAAAATGATCTTCCAATAAATATTTTATATCTTTTATAATGCTATAATAAGGTTTTTCATTTTTATAAGACGCTTTTACAAGTAACTCATAATTTCCTAAATATCTTATTGTTTTATAATATATTTCAACACCATCTTCTTTATAATAATCTGTTATTTCTTCTTCTAATATACTGATATCAGAAAGCTCTTTGCTAACTAATTCAAATCTATATTTTTGCTCTATTAGTGGATATTTTTCTTTATCAACTTCAGAAGCAAACATTTTATATGGTCTAACATAATAATTGAGATCACCATATAGAGCTTGATAAAATATCATAGTTTCTTTAGTTTCTGTATGAGTACATACATTTAAAACTCTGTACAATTTTCCTTTAAAATGTTTATATATTCCTTTAACGATTTCTCTATTTTCCATTTTTTATCCTTTCTAACAAGAAAAATCTTTAATAAATTCTTTGTTACCAGTTAGTAAAACTCCCTGTACATTTATAGCATAATTTTTAGCTTCGTTATAATCATTGAAATAAACAAATGAGTTACAAAGTTCATCTATTACTATATATTGTTTATTATTATTATTATTATTCATTTAATCCACCTCTCTTTTTTTTTATACAATTTATTACATCTTGTACAGTTTTTATTTCTTCTGCTTCCATATCCATGATTTCTATTTCAAATTCATCTTCAAATTCCATTATTAACTCTACCATATCTAATGAATCTAATCCTAAATCATCTACAAGATCTGTATCTGGAGTTATTTGATTAACATCTATATCTATCCCTAATTGTTCTACTATTATTTCTTTAATTCTATCTAGCATTTTTCACTCCTTTAATTTTTTTGAAATGCTTACAGTTATGTATTTCTTTACATATTATTGCTTCTCTATAACAGCAGTATTCTAAATTACTAATACTGCCATTATAGTTCATTGCAACATAATCAAAACGTTTACAATTTTTACAACCTTTCATAGTTTTTATCCTATAAGTTTTTTAGCATCAAATACAGTTGGATATTCATACCAACCTTGATGTTTAAAAACATTAGTTTTAACTACAGCACCATCACCATTTATAGTTTCTACTGATTTTCTTTCAGAGAAACTATAAATAGTTTTGATATTGATACTAGCAAAACAATTCACTAATAAAGTAACTAATGCAGGTTGTCCTGCTAAATGTACTATAACTTCTTCATTTCTATTATCTTTTGCTACAAAATTTATTATTCTGTTAGCTATATCATTAATTCTATCAGGTGTTACATTACCAAATTCTTTTTTTAAATCTACTGGTAATTCTATTATTTCTTGTACTGCTAGTCTTTTCATACTATCTTCAACTTGTTCTGATGTTAGAATATGATTACTTATGTTATATAATTTCATTTTTTGTTATCTCCTTTTTTAGTTTTTATATTTTTAAAACCTATTTCATTTTTTATATTACCATCATTACTCTTTAATAATTTAAAGTTTATTTTGAATATTTAATTTAATCATATTTTTTATATTTTCATTATTCTTATCTTCATTTTTAATAATATAATCTATATTTATTTTATTATTTAAAATATCCATAAAATTTAATGCTTTGTTTATGGTTATTTGTTTACTATCATCTGTTATTTCTTTTAAATTATTATAAATATCAATTGTAATGTATTTACCATTATAATAAAAAGCATACACACCTTCGATATAGACAATATCTCCATTTTTTAAATTATTTTTGAGAAGAGGGTATAAATAAGTTCCATATAAGTCTGTACATAAATTATCTAATTCTATAGTATTTATTTTATTATCATTATAACTTATTCCAAATGAAGAGTTTACTATTACCATTTTTCCTTCTATAGTATATCCTATTTCACATGTTTCTGTATCTAACCCACTTAAGATTTGATAAGCTATATGTAATGCCAATTCATTATCTAATTTTATATACGGAATTAGATAATGAAGTTCTTCTTCCCATTTATTATCAATTTTGTTTATATAATTTTTAATAATAGGCATATAATGTCTATGAGTAATTATCCATTGTTTATTGTATTGTATAGGGAGATATACAATATTATTATCATATTCATCTATCTTATCATATTTATCTATCTCATTATTATATTCATTTATCTTATTATATTTATCTATCTCATCATAAACACAATATTCTTTTTCGCATATCTTAATACAATGCTGTGATTCTGGAAACATATGTTTATCTAAGTGTATTTGGTTTTCATCTTTAGTAGTAAAATAATAGTTTATTTTACTACTATTTCCAACTAGAATCCTGTATTCATTTTCTATAAAAAATAAATCTCCTACATAAACTATTGGGTCTGTACCGGGTGTATGTAACTCAGCACAAGTACCAATAGGGTCAAATTCAGTTTCAATCCAACCTTCAATTACTCTATTCGCAATATGTTTAGCGATTTCTTCTGTTATAGGTACTTCATGGTCAACTAAATCATAAATTTGTTTTATAAATTTTTCTTCTATTTCTTCTGTATTGTGATAAATATTATCAGTACTATTATTTTTTAACGCGTTGTACTTAAATGCGTTGATAACAAAATCTTTTCCACCATACTTTAGTAAATCATCGCTATTAAAAATGGATTTCACAGGACATTCATCGTATGATACCGATGTATACCTTTTTGCATTCCATTTGTTGTGTACTTCATTTGTTGCAATTTCAGAATAATCACTATTATCAGTTGTCACAATAGTCCAGTTTTCTTCTCCTTTAGAGATAGCTATATGTAATTTATTTGTAAATCCTTCTATGTAAACTAAATCTCCAGCATAAATTATAACTGTATTATCATCTGTAATATCATCTATATTCCTATAAGCATTTTCTTCATTATTCATATTATAATTATAAGCTAGTATTTTTTCTCCAATTTTTACAACTTCTCCTATTTTATTTTCCATAAGAATTCCTCATTATTTCTCTTTTTTAATAAATTTTCTAGTTTTTATATTTCTGAAACCTATTTCATTTTTTAATTTTTTATTATCTTCTTTTTCTATATCTTGATTCATTTCAAAATTATTACAAAAACATTCCATCATTTCTGTTGGTTTTAAATCTATTTTATTTTTGTTGCATGAAATAGAAGAAGGTGTTTTTACAGAACAATGTTTACAGTTATAACAAATTTTTTCTATTAAAAACCAATTATCTTCTGTTAATAAATAAAAAGGCAAGTGATCTAAATATCCAACTGTATTATTTGTACCTATATTATTATTTTTTGAATTGATTACATGATATTGTATGCTAGTGATAACATCATATCCATTTAACTCTGGAAAAAATTCTATTTTTTCATCTCCGTTATCAAATAATAAATGGATATTTTTATCTTTGTAGTTATTTCTAAATTCATTTAAAACTTCTTCATAAAACATATTTAGTCTCCTTATTTTCTTTTTCATCTAAATCTTCAAGTAATTTATAAAATTCACTAAGTTTAATTTCTTATACATCTAATCAATGAAATTATATTCTTTGATTTCGTCACCTAAACCTTCATCATCAAATAAAATTAACTCATCTTTATCTAATATAAAATATCCAACTCTATTTACCAGCACACTTCTTTCTATAGTAGCTGGTTCGAAATCTTCATCAGTTGCTCTTATTGCAAAAAAATCAAGATTATTTTCTTTTACTACTTTTGAATTTTTATTTAATTTTGTATATTGTAATAATATCCCTAAATGTTTTTTATTATTTACTATTATTTCAAAAGGCTCCCCTGTTGAAAACTCTTTAATTTTTAAAAGTTCATTTATTCTTTCTCTTTTCAAAATCGTCTACTCCTTTATATTAAATTCAGAACCACATTCTTCACACTCATAATATTTGCTTTTAATTATTTGTGTGCATTTTGATTCTTCTATTGCGTTGCCATTTTCATCTATATCGTATTTTTCAATGTTATTAGTTTCTATTATTAATAATAGTTTCCCTCCACATTCTCTACATTTCATACATTTCCTCTCTTTTGATTATTCTAATTCGAAATCTACATCATACTTTATATCTGCAAAACTATAAGATTCTCCAAATTCTTCATCAACTATTGTATCGATAAAGGTATGAGCTTTTCCATATTCACCATCTATAGTAACATCATCAACTTGTTCGCCTAATTTTGTGAATAAGTAATTACTATCATCTGTTTTGTTCATTATGTTATCCCAATAAGATACCAAATCATATCCTTGATACCATTTAGCATCATTAAATTCTGCAGATAAGACTCTATCACCTTTTTTATTTTTACCTATAGTAAAATATCCAAAATCTTCTATTTTTTTTGATTCTTCAATTATTTCTTCTAGTTTTTTGTCTGTTTCAACTAGGAAAATTTTTACATTACTTCTGTATCCCATTTTTTACCACCTTTCTATTTTTAATATTTTTTTTGAAGTTTTTTTATATAAGGATAATTTTCATTAAAATACTTCTTATATTTTTTAACTTCATTGTATTTTATTAATTTTAATATTGTTTTTAATCCTTTTATATCTGAAGCAAAAAAATCATACTCTGGATAGCATATAGTGCATTCTATTGATCTTCCAACACAATAGTACCCTCTGTATGTTAGAAATAACATATTTGTTATGCTTCCACATACATCGCATGATAGTTTAGGAAACTTTTTTATAGCTTCCTTTCTTGAAAGTTTGCTTGTATACACTTTATATAAAATTTTTTTGTTTTCAGATTCAAAACTACAGAATAATTTATCTATGTAATCTAGCATAGACTCATTTGTCATTTTATCAGTTGTATTCTCTGCTTTATTATCTTTATAAGCTATAACTATAAATGAATTATTATAATTATATTTTGCTTTTCTTTTCATATTTTCCCCCGTTATTTTTAATATTTTTTTGCCTTTTTAATTTTCTTTAAACATTTAAGTTCTTTTCCAAAAAACTCAATACTCTCTTTAGTTATCTCTAAAGATGATTCAAGTTTCTTTTTATTGTCTTTAGAAATATTTGGGAAGAGAGATACATTTATTTTTTCTTTAATCATGCTTTCTTTTATTTTAAGTTCTTTTTCTTTTAAAGAGTTTATACGTTTTGCTAAATATGCAATAGTTTCTTTTTTTTCTTCAACTATACGTTCAATTAACTCTTCTATACTAGTAGTTACTTTTTCAAAATCATCTTCGCTACTATAATTTGATGAAACATATATGAAATTATCTAATATTCTATATAATATATCTAAGTGTTCATCATAATCTTTTATTAAATACAAGTTTCTATCTTCTTCCACCTAAGACTCCTTTAATACCATTCGAATGTAATATATTCACATTCATCAGTTATATTTTTTTCATTTATAAATTTTACAACTTCTTCATATAAATCTTTTATGCCAACAGGTATTTCTAAATCTTTATTCTTTTCATACCATTCTTTAAATGGTATTGCTTGGAATTCTAAATATCCTGATTCATCTAACCAATCTACTTTTATTCCTAAATCATTATATATCATAGTTTCTAAATAATTAATGACATCAAACATTGCATCGTTTCTTATTATTTCTTTTCCATAGATCTTTTCTACTCTATGCAAACATAATCCCATTTTATATCTCCACTCCTTTAAAATCATTTAAACATAATCCTATTTCTGCATCCTCATTTGTTAATAAATAGTAAATTTTTCTTAAATATTTTGTATCTATTGTTTGTTCTATAATTTCTTTAGATTCATAATTTGTTTCTAAAGTATCATAGATTTCAGTTACTATTTTAGTTAACTTGTCAGATACTTTTACAAAATCTTCAAGTTTCTTTTTTAGTTTTTTTTCATTAACTTTAGCTTTTTTTCTTAATTTTTCAATTATTTTTATTTCTTCTTCACTTAAATCATATTTAATCATTTGTTCTCCTTGCATTCTTTTAATTCGGATAACCATATGTATAATTGCTTATGATTATCTCTACACTCTTCACACAAATTATTGTCTTGCGATTTCTCAAGAGCATGTTCTATAGCTTCATCTAGTGTCATTTTACTCATTGTCATCAACCTACTTTTCAATCTCTTTTATATATACATAAGAGTCATAGTATTTACTACAACTCTTATGTGTTTATATAACTAAAAAATATTAAATTCTGTTAAACTCTTTTTCTACTGCATCTTTTGAAAAACCAAATTCATTTACTAAAGCTTCTATTGATTTTTCTTTAGCAAATTTCACTAAATTATTAACAACGTTGTCAACTGCAAGAACTATATATGACTTATTTTCTCCTTCATAATATCCGTTAGCTGACATAGAATTTAAATCTTTTGTTAATTCTTTAAACTTAGAATAAGACATCCCTTTAACATTACATTCACCATTTTCAAAACACTCAACTATTAATCTACATTCTTTCATTTTTTAATCCTCTCCTTTTTTTAATCTACAAATAAATCTATAGTATCAATTCTATCTAACTTGCCATTGTATCTATATACAGTTATAAAATCATTATCATGGTTAACATTGTAACCACAATTTATTACTTTATTTCCTACTATATCCTCAAGCTTTTTAAAGAATTTACACATTATTACAATGTTAGGACAATCTATCTTAGTGTTAAAATACAAAATCTTATTGTTATTAATAAATCTTGTATTAAATGGTATATTCCATTCATTGATTAATACCTTTTTAACTACTTTTCCAAGACATAAATTTTTATCCCTCATAAAAAATAATTCTTTAATTTTATTTATCTCTTCATCAGTTAAACACTCATTAAATATTATTTCATTAGCAATCATGTTTATATACTCCACATTACATTAATTCTTCCATGTAATTATCGTTGTATTGTATAAATTGATAATTACTTTTTCTTATTTCTTTAAATTTTTTAATGTCTTTATCTTTTATAAGATACCAAATACCTTGCTGATCATATAGTTCATTATAATCAAAGGCAATATAATTATCTTTAATTTTATAAACTACTACATAATCTTTCTCAGCAGGTTCTATTAATGTAAAAGCTACGTTTTCTTTAGTTAGAGAATTATTTAGTACTACTAAGAAATCTTCTTCTTTAGCACAACTCCAAGATTTCACATCAATCAATACTCCAGAATAAGTTAAAACATATTTTTTAGTAACCTCTTTACCACTTTTTAAATCAAATACTTTAAACATACATACACCACTTCCTTTTTTATAATCTAATAAATTTTGTAATTACTTTATTATTTTCTTCAAATATAAATTCACATATATCATTAATAATATAAAAAGAATTTATACTTTTATACTTATTACTATATTCATTAGCAACATAATGATTGTTTACTTTATAAATTTTTATAAAAATATTTTGGTCATTAGTACAAAATGAATATTTAATATTTTCATCAATTAATTCATTAATCGGAATAGCTATAAAATCATTTGTTAATTTTAATTTTCCGTTATCTATTGTGCATAATTTACCATTTGGTAACATACAAACTATTTTTTTAGTTTCAAAATAACAATTTTCATTGTTATTTTTCTCAAATATTTTAAATATTATAATCACTCCCTTTATTATTCTTTTGCTTCTAAACGCATAAGAGTTTTATCTTTATCACTATATGTTTTAGAAAAAATTAATTTTATTTTAAATGTTTCTAATAATCTATTAACAGCATATAAAATCAAATCACTATCACCATATAGATATACATAATTTATTTTCTCAAATTTATTTATATAATCTAAACATTCACTTACTGCAGTAAAACTCTCTTCTTTTGATTTAAAATTTAATTCATGACCATTATCATCTTTAACTTCTATAGAAAATCTAAAATCATTTACTGATTCAATTATTTCTTCTTTAGCATTTTCACTTTTATCTTCTATAATCTTCATTTTAATCTTCTCCTCTCTACTTAAATTATTACCTATCTCCACTAGATAGATTTTTTCATTTAACTTGTCATAATAAGTATACATAATCTTATTATTATCACAATGATATGGAATATGATCATCAAAATCTTTTGAACCATTACTCTTCGTATCATAAAAGTATAATGATCCCCAATAATCTTTCTTACATGCTAAGCAAATATTACTATCATTAACTACAACAATATCTCCTGTACTTATTTCATATGTTTTTTCAATACATTTACTAAGATTACTAATGTCGTCACATTTAATATTCTTCTTATACTTTAAAGCATTATCAATATTAGTTTTTACCATAAAATAATCATTATCATTTTTATTTAGTTTTTTATCATCAAGTAAACAATATATTTTACCTAAAAATAATTCAATATCTCCTATATCAGTTGCTTTCATTATTACTACTCTCCTTTTTTATTATCCCAATCTATAAAGAATTTATCCCAATCTTCATTAGTTACTTCTTCTTTCTCGTTCATTATATATAAGTATTTCTTTGAAAATTTCTTGTCATAACAAACTTTATTAAAGATGTCGTATAATAATCCATTACTATCTAAATAATAATCTTCTCCTTCAATGTGGTTACCTTCTTCATTATAGTTATCAATTATTAAAACTATATGGTTATTACCGTCCTTTGAATAAAAAGTTTTTGCTTGATTTAGTTTGTATTCATGTAATTCCTCTTCACTTATTAATAGGAACTTCCCATTAATTAATAAATAAATCTCATCAATTTCTTTCATGTTATTCTCCTTTTTCGTACTATCTTATAACTTGCAATACAGTGGCGTATTACAAACTATATGGATTTTCTCAAATAATCAGTTGTTATATACTCTGAAAAGTATATTACTGATCTTTTATCGAATTTAACAATTCAACTAGAAGAGAGGATAACTCTCTCATGTGTGCTTACTAGTAAATATCTACTAGAAAGTAGTTGTGTATAGTTATGGATTATACTAGTTAACTAGAAACCATTTAAACTATAAAGTAGTTTTGTATAATTAATTAGAAACCATTTAAACTATAAAGTAGTTTTGGCTAGTTATGGATTATACTAGTTAACTAGAAATCATTTAAACTATAAAGTATTTTTGGCTAGTTATGATAAACTAGAAAGTAGTTTTGGAATGGAAGAGGGATTGAACCTAGTATTCCAGTATTCACTAGTCTAAAAAATAAATTTTAGTTACATTAGTTTTTGGCAAAACTAACAGTGAATTAGTGGACACTCTGTGGCTTTGTATAATGCTCCCCTACCCCTCTTCTACTAACCCAAGTAGTCCCCTACGTACTAACTAAAAGTTAGTTAAAAAATTTCTTGTTATATAACAAGAATAGATGATGTTCAAAAATACTTTTTGATATAATATTCAAGTGAATATTAGACCAGTCTTAAATTGGCTCTAAAGAGCTTATAGACGGTTTAGTGTATTTAATGAAAAATACTAAATAGAAAACTACAAGATTATAGGGGAGAGTTTGAGTAGTCTTATAGTTTTCTTTATAAACTAGTTTTATAATTAATTTAATTGGTGTAACTATGGGGTACGCTCGTCAATTAAATTAAAATTATAATACAAAACTATTATTTTATTATAATTGTTTGAAACGACAGTTTTTTTAAAACTTAACTGTCGTTTATACTAGTTATTTGCTTACTAGGTTTAGCTCATGCAACTTCGGTGAGGAAACAAGTTCCTCACCTCGTTGCACTCGCTGAACTTTAAATATTTGATAAAATCAAGTTGTTTTATCAAAGGGATTCGTAAAATAATTTTTTGTTTCTCACTTCGTTGCACTTAGTGTAAAAAAACAAAATATAGATACTAGCAGATATTCTCTACTAGTATCTATGAATATACAGAATAAACTAATTAGAAATCTTTTGAGTTATTCCATATTTATGTCTCAGAAGAGCTAATTTATTTTTATCACTTGCTGAGTTTTTAGCTATCTCAGCCATAGAGTGTGCTTTGGCCATTTTATTTATTTTCTCTTTATCATCAGCAGAGAAATGTTTTGTTGCTTCATTATATAAAGACTCTTTATCTTCTAATGCCTCTATTCTAGCCAAATCAACTTGTTCCTCTATAGCATCAGAAGCTGCTTTGTATAAACCATAACCAGCTGTAGCTGTACCAACAATAGCATTTTTAACAAGCTTACTAAATATACCCATTATCTTCTCACCTCTGGTACTGTTATTACTTTATTAATAGCTGCTGCATAAGAGTTTAATACTACTGATACACTATCTGGATTAGATATAATCTCTGATTGCATTTCTTTAATAATAGATAAAGATTGTATAAACTCCTCTGGTGTTAATTCTATTTGAGCTTTTGCTGTGTTACTTATTTCTAAATTGAATTTCATGTTGAACCCCTCCTATTGTTTTCTCACTTTCTTTTGATCTGCAAAAAATAAAAAAGTGACAATCAGTGTTTCTACTAACTATCACTACATAAGTTACTATTTAATTTTATGTAATAGAATCAATTTTCTAATACATAATAAAGGAGTCCTATATTTCTATAGAACCCCTCTATATATATTAGAGTTGATTTTACCAAGCCATTGTTGCCATGCTTAATATGTCAGAAGTATAACCTACACCTAAATCCTCTGCTGATTGAGCTTCAAGTCTAGCTTGATACTCAGCATTTTCCTCTTCAGTGTATCTTCTGAATATCACTGCGTATTTTGTCATTCTGATTCTACCTAGTGAATCTTTCTCACTAGTGGCCATAAATAACATTTTGTTATTTGCATCCATTGGATCATCAATTATATTGAAAGAAGGTAATACATCATCAAGATTAGTAACATTTTTGATATTAGTAAGGTTACCAAAATATCCTATTTGAGCTGATGATAACTCAGATAGAGATTTTTCAGTTTCTTTCTGATATAGCACCTCAGTACGTGGAGTGACAGATTTATACTTTCTGTCGTAAGTCATTGTCTTAGTCTTAAGTCCTAAGATTTTATAAACTTGATCTCCACCTAACACATCAAGTAATTTCTTTCTTAACGTGTTAGCTTTTGCAACTGTTGTCGGTTTTATTCCTTCTACCTCTTCATATTTTATTAATTCAATCATATCACCACTCTCCTTATATATATTAATGTTGTTATTAACGTAGAGGGTTTTTTACACCCTCTTCAAATAAATAAATATAAAACGTAAAGGTAAAGAAAAAATACGAACGTTCGTATTTCTCCACATTTATAACTTTATGTTTAAATAATAAACATAAAAATATACAAATGAGTATACTTTTAAATTAAAAGTTATAAAATATTATTATTATAATAATACACTAAAGCAAACCCCTCCCCCCTAAGGGTGTCAGAGGTTTGCCGTGGGAAGTGGGATGTAGGAAGTCGGCTGTTGGACGTGGGAAGTGGGAAGTAAAAAAAGAAAAATAAAAAAAGGAGAAAGAAAGACCTAGATATACTAAGTCTAACTTTCTCCTTTGTTTTATAAGTTATCTATAAAGTCAACATAGTCTGTTTCTTCTATATTAACTTTAGATATTCCAGCAAAGTTCATAGCATTAGCTACTAGTTTGCTGTCAATCAATCCATTGAGAATTTTTCTCATACCAGCTTTTCCATTGAAATGATATAAGTTATACATCATTCCGTAGTAGAAAAGATTTTGAGCTTTTATTCTTAGTGAATATACTGCTGAGTGGTTAGGATCTTCTACCACTTTACAGTATATTGCTGGACAAACAATAGTTTTACCATCAACTTTTAATTCTACCATTTGTAGTTGAGATTCACTATCTCTATATCTACAAATGTATTCAAACTTCTCTATATCTTCTTCCATGTCACCAGATACAGAGAACTCTCTAGGTGGCATTACGACAATTTTGTCTTCTTTACCACCATTTTCTAAAGTAGCTACTGCATCTATATAAGAAGTAGCTCCTTTAATTCTTACTGTTTCGCCGTTAACTTTTAAGAAAACTTTATGACTAGGATAGTCACAATTGCTTTCTTTAGCTTTCTCTCTAGTTAAATCAGTTGCATATGTATCATATGCTTGTTTTGTCACTAACATATTTCCCATGGAATTTAGTGACATTTTAGCTTTTGGTTGTCTAACCTCAGCTAAACAAATTAAGCATCTTTTAGTGTTGTTGGAAGCCTTAAAAGTTTTGGGACCTTGAGTAGCAGATACATCAAGTTTTCCCTTAACACCTTCAAACTGTTTAGGTACTCCTATGTTGTACCCAACAGTTGTTTTATTTAACACTCTTCCACAGAAAGCACTTTCTCCATTTTGCGAAAGACTAGAATATCTTATTTGATTAGATAAATCCACTCCACCACTTATCACATCATAAAGTGTTTCTGCTCCATTATTCCATACAACATTATACGGAGTACCATCCTCCATTTCTGGAAATTCCATATATTTTGTATACCCTAAAATATTTAGGGATTTTGTTTTCTTCTCTTTTGAATCTTGGTCTTGTATTTGCCAAAATTCTGACGAGAAAGTTCTCTGAAGAGAGATTCTCATGTTATCTTCTCTCTTCAATTCAACATCAATAAATTTATTTATTGCTTCTTCATTTGAAGACAATAAATAAATCTTATTATTAACAACTCTAACTCTTCCGTCTACAACGAAAGAAGTTTCGTTATTTTTATTACAGAAGATAGCAACATTACTATCTTCTCTTATAAATACTAACGGTTTAATAGTACCGAAGTCTGTAACAACTTCTACTATTATTCCATTTTTATCAGATTTATTAGTGTACATATTAGCACTAACAAATCCAAGAGCAGTGAAACTGCATCTGCATAATTTTTCTGCTTCTGATTTGTTTAATTTAGTAATAGTATATTCATTAACGTTTATACTATTACTTTTTCTAATATTAATAATCTTTTTAACGCTAGTTACTTTTAAATTTCTTTCACTAGCATATGTGACCATATGTAATGGTCCAAAATATTCAGAGTCTTCCTCACTCTTAGGGTTTAATGCTTTACCCCCTATTAGCTCAGAAGACTTTAAAAGCTTCAATAGCTTACTTTCTTTTACTTTCATTTTTCCTCCTAATAGAAAAGACACTAGTATACGAACCAGTGCCTTTCCTTTATATTTTATATTTATTTATTTATTAATAGGTTTTGTCATTCCGAGATAATCTGGCTCATACCTTACAGCCACATCTTTGGTCATTCCGAGATAATCAGGCTTATACCTTACAGCCACAGGATATTGCTACCACTCTAACATATTTATTGAGTTGTCTTGTGGTAGTTCCTCGACAACTTCGATTACTTCGTTATCCCCTCTCCATTCATTAAGAAGATTCAATACTTCTTTTGGAGAAAGTTCTAATAACACAGCTAGTGACTTAGCCGCTTTTACGTCACTACCTGACATTAATGCAAACACTAAGATAGTGTTTTTAATTAAATCAGGTAGTTCTTTACCGGATTGAATATCTTTTAAGATATTCTTTGCTTGAACAAGCATTTGGCTCATCCAAGACTTTTGGTGCATAATTTCTATATTTAATTTTGCACCATTTAATATAAGAGATTGAACAATGTCTCTCTCTTTTGCTCCAAAGATTCCTGTTACTTCAGCAGTCATCTTCTTTGCTTTTGCTTGCTCTAAACCAGTCTTAGCTGATTTAATCAAGCATTCTTCTTTGCTGAATGGTTTAAGTTCAGCAAATTGTTTTAATTCATAATTATTGTGGAATTCGCTAGTATCCATTTTGATACCAGCTACGTCAGCAAACTTCTCTACATCTTTAGCTGTACCAAAGTTTGCTTTTAGGATTTGCTTATTCCAAGAGATTACTGATGAGTCACCATCTGCATCTCCGTATAAGCAAAGTGCTACTAGGCTATTAAACTGAATTGTGGCATCTTCAGTATAGCCAACTACTTTAGCTTTAATAACTAAAGTAGTGATTGGGTGACGAGTTAATATAACTTCATCGCCTATAGAAGGATATGCTTTCATATCACTTCTATTAAGATATATATCATATTCAGGGAATTTCTCCATGAACTCACTTCTAAGTTCACTAGCATCTTCCCCTACGATATTAATCTCTTTATTGTTATGGTAAATTACAACTTCATGTTTCTTACCATTAACAATTTTATTTAATTTATTTATTTTGATACCAGCATTTTTAGGGTGTGGTATCATCACCTCATTGTTTCCTAGTAGGTTGTTTACACCATATAAGGCATATAAACCTACTAATTCTTGCTTAGGAGCTGAATATTGTCCCCAAGCATTTTTTGAAACAAGACTGTTTCTAACTGTCTTTGCAACAGTATTGATTAATTCCTTATACTGTGCAAAGAATGATTTTTTCTTCTCTTCATCTTTAGCAATCATGAAGAAATCTAACTTCATCATTGCTTTTATCATGTTCTGCAACACTGAGTCTGACACATTCGGTATTACTACCTCTGTGCATTCCTTTGCTACTGGCATACCACTTACGTAGTATGCTTTCACCTTTCTTGCTAGTTCAAGAGTTCTACAATCCTTGAATCTTATTACAGATGCAACTTCATCACATAATGCAACTACATCATCATCTGATAGTTCAAAGCAAGTTTTTACATTATTGAATAGAGTTTTGAATTTTTCGTTCTCTCTATTCTTATTCAGGAATAAATCAACAATAGGCTTAAACACCATTAGAGGCATTGGCTCTATTGTTTCTATTGTAGACTTTTTGTTTAAGATGAAATCCACAACATCTTTTTGTAATTTCTTAATTTTGTTTTTATCAAAATCAGAAACTACATTCTCTTTATCCTTACCAACTTTTGCAGTTAATAAAGATGAAGAATTATTTACATCTATAAACTTAATGCTGTTACCATCTAGGTAATAACATTTAGTTCTACTTCTTAATTCTTTACTTATGGCATTTAAATATCTACTGTAATTAAACTTATCGTTTAACTCAGTAAATATTAAATCAGAATCTGATTGTGACTTCACAACCTCATGTCCTTTAGATAGTAGTTGTTTCTCTAACAAGCTGTATGCTTGTAAAGAAGCAATATTATCTTTAGATTTGATATAAACCTTCATATTTTTTCCTCCTTAAATAAAAAAACACCAGAGTAATTACTCTAGTGTTTTAATGTTTTATATTTATTTACTACTATCTCATTCCATATCTTCTCAAGAAAGCATCTCTTGTTTCTAGCTTTAACTTAAGAATAAGTTCATTGCTATCCATATTGACAACGAACTCAGCCTTCAAACTACCATCTTTCTGATTCTCTATTGAGTAGTATAAACACTCACGATTATCTACTCCAGATGAATCAAGATTTATATCATCTTTAACTATTTTGTATAGCAGTTTGTGATCTATAGGTCCATAAATCTTGTCATAATCAACACGTAACTTTCTGTTTTCTACAAAGAAATCAGCTCTGTATGCACACATTCCCATACGTACAACAGATTTTGTTATCCAGTACCCATCTTCAAAATAATCAGCAAGGACTTCAATAACTTTTCTATCTAATCCTTTGTTGTATCCTATGTATTTAAATCTGTTTCTGGATTCATTTTTCACTGTGTTGATTTGCTCTTCGAAGTTTTGGGTTTCAATGCCTTCATTTTTTTCCTCGAGTTCTATAACAACTTCTCCGTTATCATAGAGTTCATAGAACTCTTTTTGAGTTAACTCTCTAGCTATCCCTAAATCAGCTAAAGAGTTATTTACTTCCTCCATATTTAACTCCTTTCTCTCTTCATCACTTCCGACGAAAGTTATTAATAAACTACTTCCGTCTTCGACGATTTCTAAATTTTCCATTTTTATCCTCCTTAATTATATCATCTAATAAAATATAAAGTCACTAACTTTATTCGGTCTAGTGGCATAACCATTTTATTACTTAGTTTATTCTGCTTTTTATTTGGACTTCTTTACCATAAGTCCCATTTCTTTTGTATGTGGATAAACAACTCTCCACATACATATCAAGGAGAAATTTTTCTTCTCCTTTTTCGTTCAGTACCACATACACTTCTTGTGTGTATGTAGAGTGGTGATATCTTAAATCACCAACTTTACCAACTTTACCAACTTTGTTGCACCCTACTAATGTTATTGCTATTATTATTAACATAATTATTTTCTTCATTTGTTTTTCTCCTTTATATTTTATATTTTATATTTTTCCCCGCACCCTTAACGTATATCCAAAGTTAAGGCTAAAAAATAAAAATAGAGAGAATAATCTCTCTATTTATTTTTTTTAGAATTCAGAAAGCTTTGCTTTTCTGGATTCTAATCTACCAGCTGTTTGCTGGAAAGAAGCGTAAAGCTGAGAAAACTGTTGAACAGTCTTTATAACGTCGTTTTTAAACGTAAAAACGACATGCAGTTCTTCAAAAAACTGCTTTAAATCTACATTTTTTATGCCAAATTCATCAGTATATTCCTCCTTTAATCTGTAAAAGACAGATTTTTTTCCCATTAAATCTTCTGATTCTGCTTTGTCGATGTAGAAATAATCTTCTACCTCGATAAATTTATAATCAACTCCGTTGATTTTTTTGATTGTTGATTTTGCCATAGTAATCACCTCTAATATAAATGTATAAGCCAAAAAGACTTATCAAAAAATGGATACTCTAGCCTACTAGTGAGGGGGGACCTCGAACTAGAGGTTCTAATTCGATAGAATAGAACCTAGTCCCCCTACCGCGAATACAATTTTTTTAGTCAAAAACTGGAATTTTTTTTATTAAAGTTTCTAGCAAAACCAATCCGAAAAATTTTATAAAAAAATTTTTAGTCTAAAACTGGAAAAAATTTGATACAGTGGTTTCTATGTGGTACATTACAAATGTCAGTGATATTATTTTTTGGTATCACTTCCTTTAATATTTAACTTAAATATAACTTTACGAAAGCCTACCGTTTCTACTGGTAGGTTTTTTTAGTTGTTTAAGACATGATTTTTTTATTGAAATCTATTTACTTTTTAAAATTAAATAAAACTAATTTTAAAGAGGTGAAAAATTATGGCGGCGGCTGATAGAAATAATAAAGGATTTGAAGAAGAAAATAAAAATACTGGTAACAATCAAGGTGGTAACAATAATCAAGATATAGGTGGAATAGGTGGAGATAATAACTCTGATACAAACGGTGTAGGTGGTAGCAATAATCAAGATATAGGTGGAATAGGTGGTAGCAATAATCAAGATATAGGTGGAATAGGTGGTAGTGACAATACAGAATCTATGTCTGAAGATTTAAAAGCCGAAAGAATGAACAGAATTAATAGTAATACTTCATACACAAAAACTACAACTAAAAAATTGCAAGACGGTTCAACAGAATCTACAGTTAAAAGTTGGACTGAATCTCCAGTAAAACCAGTAGAAATAAAATATGGTGAAAACGGAAGTACTATAGAAGAAATAGCACAGAAATTATATGGTAAAAAGAAAGCACCAGAGCATTATGAAGAATTAGCAAAGGCATTAGTGAATAAAGATAATTTTAATAAAGATGCTGATTTTGGAAAATATAGAATAGACTTAGAAGTAGGTAAAACTAACTCAGCTAATCTTGGTGAATATATAGGTAGTAATGGATTAGAAAAAAAAGGTAATGTTGTTAAATATATAGAAAGTTTTGGTGGTAATACATCAGGTAATATAAAGCAAGGTATTGATAGAGGAGTTAGAAGTTTAGAGTCTAAGAAAATTTTTGATGAAGGAATGAAAGCATTAGATGAAAAGTATCGTGATAAAGCTAATGATTTATATTCAGATGAATTTAAAGGAATATTAAATAAACTAAATGATGGTGTTGAATTAACTGCAGATGAAACAAATAAGTTTGGTGAAGCTAAAGGGTTATTTAATGAAATAGAAAATGAAATAAAAAATGTAGGTAAATCAGCTGGATATAATGTAGATGGTGATATATTCAAAGAACTAGAAGCTGGTAATAATAATTTTAATGTTTTTGCTAGTAATAACTCTACATATAGAAGTATTAGAGGTGCATTTAATTTACCTGTTGTTGAAGGTGGAAAAACAAAATATAGTTTTGTTGACCCTAGAAATTTTGAAATAAATAGTGATGGTAGGGTTATTTCAAAAACAGTTGCTGATAATAATAGTGAACCAATAAAAGATTTTATTGCTGATTTTAGTGGGAAGAGAGATTATATAACTGCTGAAAGTGAATTTAATAAACAGTATAGTGGAATTGATAATTATTTAGAAAAAGGAAGTAAAGAGTTTTCAGCAATAACACAAAATTCAGATGCAGAAAAATTATATAAACTTCATCAAGCTGGTATTGATAGTAATGAATCTACTAAGATATTAAATGCTTATGCTTCTACAGATAATACTAAAATAGGTGATGAAATAGTTAATACTATAAATTCAGCGGCTTCTGTTGAAGCTAATAAATATGCTATATCTGAAGAAAATATAGAGTATCTAAATTCTAATGGACTTAAACTTGAAAATAACAATGGTAAATTTAATATTAGCCAATCATCTATAGATTTGTTAACTGATGATGAAAAAGAAAAATATAAAAAATTAATTGATTCAAAAGATGTAGGTCAAGAAGAATTAGATGATTTAGGAAAATTACTAAATAATCGTGTTGATGAAAATGATATAGTGAAAGATTTAGGTGTAGATAGTTTTGATAAAGTATCTAAAATGGCTAAAAAAAATTATGATGATTTTAATAATTTAAAACTCGATGCTGAATACGGATTAGATAAACAAACTATTTTAAAAGAGAGTGGAATCACTGATAAAGAAATTGTAAAAGAAATAAGTGAGTCCAAAAATTTTGATAATTTATCTGTAAAAGCAAAAGGAGCTTTAGCAAAAAATAAAAATGTTTTAACAGAAGCACATATGAATTTAGGTAAAGTTAGTGCTGAGGATTGGGAAGAAGTATATAAGAATAATGGACATTTATTTGAAGGTATAGATAAAACAGATAGTAAAGGTTTAAGTGAAAAATTCTTTAATTTTGCTAAAGGTAGAGATGGTGTTGGTGCAGGTATGAAAGTTCATATGACTGGAGCTGATATAACTGACCCTAAACAAGCTAAAGAATTTGTTAATAATTTATTAAAAGATGGAGAAATATCTTTTGAAAAATTAGATGGTTTGTTTTCTATAGAGGGTAGGGATAATAGAGGTCCAATTGGTGATTTAATGGCCGCAGCCAAAACTGGTAATATCGATGATTACTTAAAAGGTAAAAGAAGAGATAGTGCAACAAATGCACTTGTTAATAAATTAGAACAAATTCAAAAAGATTTTGGAGATAGTAAAGAATTTGCTGGTAGTGATACTATTTCTAAGATTACTAAAAGATTGAAAGATCCAAAAAGCTTTACTAAAGAACAAATAGGACAACTAGATGCTACTCTAGATAATGCTAAAGACTTTGTAGATGATATTAAAAAAGTTGGTGAAGGTGGATCAACTGGTAAATTTGGAAAAGGATTATCATCAATAAAAGGTAACTCAGCTGTTAAGATAGGAGCTGGAATCGCCGCCGCAATGGTTATAGGTGGAATAGCAAGTAATGCTTCAGAAGAGAGAAGAAGAAAGAGAGAAGAAATGAATCAATTAATTGCAGTTCAAACAGCTAACATGAGAGGTGGTTATTAATGATAGGTAGTCTTATAGGTATGTATGCAACAATGGTTGGATATACAAATTTAGAATCATTTTTAAACGTTGCATCAGAAGGTGGCCAATTTGAATTTAATGGTGGAATGCTTGGTAATCTGTTGGTAAGAAGAGTACATCTGTAAAAATAATTGAATATTTTTTACAATCTCACTTTTGAAGGTAAATATAATCTTATACCTTTCATAGAAGATTGCAAGGTCTATATTTTTGATTACAAATTCATTAGCTTCTTCATCTTTCATTCTAATAAACACAGTTTTTTTAAAAGATATCTTTCAGTTTCTATTTTATTAATGTGGAAGATTTCTTCCATATAAATACCTTTGTAACTAATATTATTAATTTTTTTATTGATTTTGTTATATGAATCAGTTCCTATATTAAACTAAAAGACTTATTAAAGAATGGATGCTCTAGCTTACTAATGGAGGGAACTCTCGAATTAGAGGTTCTAATTCAATAAAATAAAACCTAGTCCCCTACTACGAATATATATTTTTTAGTCCAAACCTGGAATTTTGATATTGTCTTTTTTTAAATATTTAATCAAACTTCTATTTTATTTTTTTTATTTATGATAAGATATTTATGACTTGTAACTATTCATTTTATATTTATTTTATGGTTATTGAAATAATTTTTATGAAAAGGTTACGAGTTTTTATTGTATTATATAGTTTATACTAAAATAGGTTATATTAGTAATTAATAATTTATTAATAAAAAACATAAAGGAGTTTAATAATGTTTGAAACTTATAAAAAATTATTAAATGATTTTGAAAATGATAGAGATGATAGAAAAATTTCTGATTTAAATGCAGAGAATGAAATTAGAAATCAATATAATGGACGTCAAATATTTGAGTTATTACAAAATATTGATGATCAAAAATCAGAAGAAGCTTTAATTAAATTAGATACTAAAAATAAAATATTAATTATTTCAAATAAAGGAATTGCTTTTTCAAAAGAAGGTTTAAAGTCTTTAATGATGGCACATTTAAGTTCTAAGAAGGAAGAAACTATAGGAAATAAGGGCTTAGGTTTTAGAAGTCTTTTAAATTGGTCAAAAGAAATATATATAAAGAGTGAAGAATTAAGTATTGAATTCTCAGAAGCAAATCGTAATAAAGTTTTAGGAATAAAAAGGGCTATTTTATCTTGTCCTGAGTGGATTGATATAGACAATCAAAGAGAATGGATAAATAAATTAAAATTTTCTTCTGAATATGTTACACATATAGCTATTCATTATAAAGATATATCTGAAAATGCTATTCTAGAACAAATAAATATTTTAAAAGAAGAAGTATTACTTTTTCTTAATTATATTAAATTGTTAAAAATAAATATAGATGAAGATATAAGAATTTTGAATAAACCTAAAGCAAAAGTAATTAACAAGATAGATATTATTAAAAATAATGATTATAATATCAAAAATAATAATTTTAATATTAAAATTGTTTTACCTGAAAATAATCAAAGTTTTGAAAATGAAGTATTATATTCTTATTTACCTACAAATATAAGAATAGGGTTAAATGCTTTAATACATGTTACCCTTGATTTAGATTCATCAAGAAATACAATTAATGATCTTCCAAGCAATAGATACATAATAAGAGAATTAGCTAATTTTTTAATAGAAACAGCTAAAAATTTAACAGAAGAAAAAGATGCTAACTGGAAAGCATATAATTTACTAAATATTTATTATGAAAATGAATTATTAAAAAAATTTGGTTTCTATGAAATATTAAAGAATTGGAAAAAAGATGCTAAAATATATCCATGTATCGATAATAAGTATAGAACAGAAAAGGATTATTATTTTTATAACAACGATTTTTCCAATTTTTTACAAAATTACCCTATAATTATTGGAAATTTTTTAAAACCAAGTAAATATAATTTTGATTTTAAATTGAGAAAGAATCAATTAGAAATGAATGATTTTTTTAATAAATTAAGTGAGAATATAAAAAAAATTGATGAAAGAATAAAGTTAATTAATTATATAAGTAAATTGAATAATAAAAATATTATTAATTTAGATAAATTAATAATATTTACAAATCAAGATAATGAATTGAAAGAAAAATTATTTATTACTAAAGAAAATTTTCCTGATATAGTTATTCCTAAATTTTTAGATATAAATTTTTTAAATCCTATTTTAAAAAGTGAAATTTCAGAAGAAATTTTAAATAAATTTAACAATATAACAGATATTAATTTAGAAAAAGATTTAATTGATAAGACAATAGAATCAGAAGTTGATATCAATAAAAAACTTAATTTTTTATTACAAATTTATAATAAATTAGAACATAAAGATTTACCAAAAATAAAATGGGGAAATAAAAAAATAAGATTAGCAGAAATTTATAATAAATTTATATATAATGAAATAACTAATGAAATTTTTTCAGAGGATGAGATTGTTATAAAATATAAAGAATTTGAAAAGTATAGTTATGAGAAAATAAAGCAATTTTGTATTTGGTTAGGTGCTAAAGAAGCAACTGCTAATGAAATTTTAAATAAAATTATGAATGAAAATACTACAGAGAAAAAAATAATTTCATCACTAAAAAAATTATTATTTGCAAAAAAATACATTGAAAAAAGCATAGAAAAATTAGATGGAGAAATATTAGTGTATAATACTGTTAATGATATAAAAAAAGTATCTAGTCTTTTTTCTTATGATAATTTAGGTAAATGTGATAAGGAAGATATAATTGCTAATTTACAAAGTATTGGATTATATCAGATTGAGAAGAATGAATTAAATATATTTTTAAAATGGATAGGTATTCAAGATTTTAATCCTAGAAGTTTGACACTTAAAATAATTGAAAAATTACAGAAGACAGATTTAAGAGATAAAGATAAAATAAAATTATTTCAAAAGTTATATAATTTATGGCAAAATGAAGAAGTAAGACAACAATTTAAAGTACCTGATATTTTTTTATTTAATAAAAATCTTAAAAATTTATATATTAGAAATACTTTAACAAGAAAATATTTTTTAGAAGAAGAATTGAGTTTTGATTATTCAATTTTTGATTTTGAAGAAACAGAAGAAATAAAAGAATTTTTTAAGTGGTTAGGAGTAAAAACACCTGAAACAAAAACAATTTTAAATAAGATTAGTATAAGTAATTTAAGTTATGAAATAAAATTGAATGATTTATATAATATATATTTAAAAAATAAAAAATTTGATTTAAATTTATTAGAGAATTTTAATTTAGAACTTAGAAATAAAAATAATAATTTTAAAAGTTATAAAAACTTATATTTAAATAATGAAAAAAGTGTTTATTTTAATAATGATGAGATTGTTGGTACAAATTTTGGATTTGAAAAAGATATAGAATTTTTAGAATGGTTAGGAATAAAGAGCCCAACAAATAAAGAATTGGCATTAAAATATGTTTCTTTATTATCAAATGAAAATAAAAATTTAATAACAATAGAAGAAAGAAAAAATATTATTATATTATTATCAGAAGTTTATAAAGAATTAGAAAATAGTAGCGATTTGGAACTTATTTTGATTAATGCTAAAGAAGAATTAAAACAAAATAAAAATTTGTATTTAAATAATGAAGAAACTGTAAAATATATTCCTGAATCTGCTATTTTACCTTCTTTAAATTTAAATATAGACTTTCTTAAATGGTTAAATATTAATTCAATATCAACTCTTAATATTATAGAAAAGCTTTTAAATAAAGAAAATATTAATTTTGAAGATATTTTTATTCTTTGGAATGAAAAATTAAAAAATAAAGAAAATAAAGAAAATAATAAAATAAAAAAATTATCAATAAATTTATTTAATATTAATAAAAAAATGTGTTTATCAAAAGACTTATTTTTAAAAAAAGAAGAAACAAAATTTTATGATAATAATGAGATAATAGCAGAATATAATGAATTTAATCTTGATAAATTTGATAAAAATGAAGTAGATAAATTTTTTATTTGGTTAGGAGTAAATGAATATATAAAAATAAATTCTAGTAACGAAATTTATAAATTAGATGAAATAATGAAATTAGATTTAGAAAATTTAGTTTGTTTATTAGAAAAAGAAGATTCTATTTTAAAAAATTCGAGTGCTTTATTTAATTTAAAAAATATATTTTCAAAATATAAATATTGGATACTTAAAAATTACGGAATTCCTGAAATAAATCCAATTATTAAATATGAAGATTCTCCAAAAAGAATTGAAATTTTAAAAACTCTTGAAATTAAATATGATTTTGATTTATCTAATAGTTTAGAGTTATTAAAGATTTTACCAATATTAGATCCTAATGGTAAAATTTCAACAAAACTTTATAAAATATTTTTAGAAAATGATTTTTTAAAAACTTTATATTTAGGTAATAATAATTTTAAACTTTTTTCAAAAAATAAAGAATATATTGAAAATAAAAAACTTTATTATTTAGAAAATACAAAAATTCCAGCAATTATTACAAACAGATATAATTTTATAGATCTTCCTATAAATTTAGAAGCTAGAGTTGTTCAAAATATTTTTGGAATAAATTTTCTTCCTAAATATGATTATGAGATTTATAATTTTAAAGAAAATTCAAATTCAATACTTTTTTATAATTATTTAGATAATTTGCTTCCATATTTTTTAGCTTTTGGAACTTTAAATAATAGTGAAATAGATAAGAAAAGAATAGCTAATCAATTAAAAAATTTAAAAATAAAAATTGGAGATTTTCAATGTTTTGTAGAAAATAAAGAAATAGAAATAAAAGAATATGAAATGGTATCTTGTGATAATATCTATTATATTAAAATATTAAATTTAGATGAAAATTATAAAAAAAATAATATTTTAACAAAAAGTATGGAGAATATATTCCTTAATATTTTTAAAGACATAAATAAATTTGCAGATATTTTTAGATATGGAGATTTTGAATATTTAGATAATACTTTAAAGGAAAATTATGGAAGTCATATTTTAGAAGAAGCTAGAGATCTTTTAAATTGTAAAGAGGTGGAACCTGAAGAAATATTTTTTGATCAAAATATAAAAAATATAGAGTTAGAAGATAAAGAAAAAGTAGTATTTGTTAATGATAATAGTAATGGAAGTCATATTTTAACTAATACTTTATCAGAAGATGAAGAAAAAGTAGTATTTGTTAATGATAATAGTAATGGAAGTCATATTTTAACTAATACTTTATCAGAAGATGAAGAAAAAGTAGTATTTGTTAATGATAATAGTAATGGAAGTCATATTTTAACTAATACTTTATCAGAAGATGAAGAAAAAGTAGTATTTGTTAATGATAATAGTAATGGAAGTCATATTTTAACTAATACTTTATCAGAAGATGAAGAAAAAGTAGTATTTGTTAATAATAATAGTAATGGAAGTCATATTTTAACTAATACTTTATCAGAAGATGAAGAAAAAGTAGTATTTGTTAATAATAATAGTAATAGAAGTCATATTTTAACTAATACTTTATCAGAAGATAAAGAAAAAGTAGTATTTGTTAATAATAATAGTAATAGAAGTCATATTTTAACTAA
>SAMEA104404097__coassemble_669_pt1 | contig 32349 bp, 31 predicted proteins | sample SAMEA104404097__metabat2_low_PE_006 | metagenome-assembled genome bin SAMEA104404097 (sample SAMEA104404097) | Balaenoptera acutorostrata
AGTCTACCTCCTGCAAATATTTTATACTAATATTATATCATATTAGAAAAAAAAATAGGCAATTCATCACACCACTTATAGAAGTGAGTGACTTCTTGCCTGTTAGGTTAAAAAGGGGGGAAAATGAAAAAGAAAAATGGTTATTATTATAAAAAACAATCTTTTTTTAAAAGCCTATGTATATTTTTCAAAAATTTAAAATCACGTGATTTTTTTATTTGATGGAGGTGAAAAATTGAAAATAAATATTAAGAACTATCAGAGATTAGAAAACATTTCTATAGAATTACTTTCTGGTATAAATTTAATATCAGGAAGTTCCAATAATGGAAAATCATCGACTATAAGAGCAGTAAGAGATTTTATATTTAATAAAATATCTAAAGACAAAATAAGACATGGTGAAAAGCAATTAGAAATAACTATCAACGATGCAACAGCAATTAGAAATAACAAAGGGGTTATATATGAAATATCTGGTGAAAAATTTGAAAAAGTAGGAAGAAATATATTACCAGAAATAAAAGAGAAGTTTAATATTGATGAAGTTGTTATAAATGGAATAGCAATAAAACCTAATTTTTGGTTTCAGATGGATAAACCTTTTTTAAATGATAAAACATCTGGACAAAAAAATGATTTATTAATAGGTACTAAAAATGATAAGTACATAGCTTGTTTAAAAAAGATAAAAGCAGAAACAACTGATTTACAAAAAATTAATAAAAAATATCTTGAAGAATATATTGATAAAACTAAACAAAATATTTTAAAAAATGAAGAACGTTTAAATAAATTAGATGGTTTAGAATTACTTTTATCAAAAATAAATTCATTTGAAGAAAAAAGTAATTCATTTCAAGAAATCGTGAATCATTTTAATGAAATAAAAAAAAGAAAAGAGATTTTAAGTAAACAGAAAGATTATACTAACAAAATTAAGAATATTTTAGATTCTTCTGAAAAATTAAGAAATTTATTTATTGAATATCAAAACAAAAAAGATAAAATGCAGGAAGTGTATAATATTTATAAATCTCAATATGATATAAATTCTGAATTAGAGTATGTAGAAAATAAAAAAGAACTTTTAGCTAAAGGTTTAACTTTTGAAGTTCTTTTAAGAGAGTTATTTACTGATATTCAAAACAAGAAATTAAAAATAAAAGAACTTGAAGATTATTTTACTCAATATGAAAAACTATTAAAGAATGAAGAAAGCATTAAGAAAACATTAAATGAAAATGAAAAACTATTAAAAACTACTAAAGATGAATTTAATACTTTTAAGAAAGAAATAGGACATTGTCCTTTATGTGGAGGAAAATTAAATGGATAAAGTAAAAACATTTGAAGATTTTGAGAAAAAAATTAAATTTTTAGAAGCTGAAAATATTAGAAATACAGAAAAATTAAAATCTAATAGAGAAAAATTAAATGAAAGTTTAAATGCTCTATATGAAAAAACAGGTACTAAAGATATTGCTGGAGCTATTGAATATATGAAAAATCTAAAGCAAGAATTAGCAGATAATAAAAATGAGCTTGATAAAGAAATAGAATATTTCAATGAAATATTAGACGACATAGATAACTTATAGGTGATGTTTTATGTATGAAAATTTCAAAAAGAAAGCATTATCAAAAGTATTACTTGAAGAGATAATCAAAAAAGAAAAAAGAAATGTAAAAGAAAAAGAAAAAGAATTAGAAGATTGTTTAGAAGATATAAATAATCACAAACTAGCTTATACACAATTAGAAGATATAATATCAAATGCAAATAAAGTATTTATTCAAAATATTGAAAATTTACTTAATAAAGCTATACAAACTATTTTTTATGATGAAGATTACTCAATAAAAGTAATAGTAGAAAATAAAAAAATGAATTTTGAGTTAATAGATAACAACAATATTGATGAAGACAATAACCCATTACAAATAGATTTAGATGATGCTTGTGGTGGGGGAATAATAACAGTTGTAGGATTTATCTTACAGTTATTTGTTATAGAAATGTTAAAACTAAATAAAGTGATATTTATAGATGAGGGTTTTATGGCTTTATCTGAAAAATATAGACCTTTATTTTATGATTTTATAAATGAATTTTGTAAAAATACAGATATGAAAATTTTATTAGTATCACATGATGAACTAGTAAAAGAAAAAGCTGTTCAAGAAATTGAAATTGAACACGGAAAAGATATAAAGGAAGGTGAAAGAAATAAACATGAATAAACCAGAGTTCCATTTAATAGGTGAATGTAATGTTAAAGGAATATATTACAATGACACTGAATCAGGTATCGAAGTTACTTTGATAAAAAAAGATGCTAAAGGAAATATAGGTGTTTTAATGAACGAAGCAAGAAAAATAGTGAATCATTTCACTAAAAAAAGAGGATAACTATGAAGAAATTATTAATACTTAATTTATGTAAAATTTATTATGATGAAATAAAAAGTGGATTAAAAAAAGAAGAATTAAGAGAAGCTAAACCATATTGGATTAAGAGACTAGAAAATAAAAAATATGATTATATTATAATCAGATGTGGTTATCCTAAAAAGAATGATAAATCTAGAGAGATGTATTTTAAATACAATGGGTATACTAAAAAAAGAACGAGGCATGAACATTTTGGTTATAAAGATTTGCTAGTATATTCTATAGATTTATCAGAAAGAATAGAAAATCTAGATTATTAAAAAAGGAGTTTTTTTATGGAAAGAATAGCAGTTGTTCTTGATTTACATTTTGGAAAAAAATGTAATATTAGATTAGATGATACTGATACAGTTATTACAGAAAAATTAATGCAGTTATTAGATAAAAATATAACTAAGATAATTTTTGCTGGTGATATATTTGAAAATTGTTCTATCACAAGAAAAACATTTATGAGTACCGTAAAACTTTTTTCTTTATTTAAAGAAAAAGGGATTGAATTGTATACAATTTATGGTAACCATGATGAATACAGATACAATAAGTCATTTAGAAAAGAAACTCCACTCAATGATTTAGTTGACTTAAAGTTAATTACATTATTAAGCAATAATATTTTATCAACTGATAATTATGATATATATGGTTTTGATTATCTTGATATAGATGAACTTAAGAACTTTATATCAACGGTACATGAAAAAGATAAAAAAATAATATGTATTGGACATACATTTTATAACAATGAATTAATGGGTGGAAACAATAATTTAACAGAAGATTTAATCAAAGAAGGAAATATAGATTATTTAGTATTAGGACATGACCATTCAGAATATAAAGAAGTAAAAAATAATAATACTATTATATATAGAATAGGAAGTGTACTTAGGGATTCTAGTAGTAAAAATAATTTAGAAAGAGTTCCAGGATATTTACTTTTTGAAGAGGGGAAACCAAAGTTTATTAAATTTGAATGTAAAAATCTAAATGAATTATTAATAGCTAAAGTTACTGTGAAAAATAAACAAGAAATTGATTTTAGTTCTTTAATAGAAGAAATAAAAATTGTCACTAAAGAAAATGATGCAGATGATATAATTGATGCAATAAATAAATTAAAAAATAGTGATGTTAAAGAAATAATAAGGAGGAACTTATAAATGAAGTTTAATGAAGTAAAGGCAAATTTCAATAAGATAGAATTTCATAGACCAACCAAAAATGTAACTGGTATTGGTGTTCAAATGAGAGGTGACAGAAACGGTGGTGTTCAAATACAAATGGCAAAGCAATTAACACCACATAGTAGAGAATCACAAGCAACTTATGCTTGGACTGATATAGAAAAAAATACTCAATTTATTTTAAGTGCTGATGAAATAAGAGAAATAGTTATTTTTATAAGAAAAGCTCTAAAGAATAGAATTACATTATTTGATCAAAATAGACATAATAAATTTAGTGATAGACCAGAATTTGATTGTGTAAAGAAATATCACAATAGTTTTTCTGGTGGAAAATCAATATTGATATTAGCTAAAGAATATAATAGTAATTTGCAATTAGAACTTTCAGTATCGTATAAAAGAAATAATAAAAACTATATATTTACATTTAGCTTTACTAGAGAAGAAATGATTAAACTTGAAATGCTGTTTTCAATACACCAATCAAAAGAATTACCAATACCAGAAGGATTTATGAGTTGTGTAGTTGATGAAGATAAAGAAGTATTGAGATGTGATTATATGCCTAGTCTCAATACTGGTGACTTTATTGTTTTAACAATCAATGGAAACAAAAAAACATTTAAAATAAAATCAAAAACATATGTATCAAGTAAAAATATAATAGTATATTCTGTTTAATAACTAAAAAAGCCAAGACCGATTAAGTCTTGGCTTTTATTAATTGTCAAAAAAATTTTCAAAAAAATTATTAATTTTTAATAGAATGTGATTTTTATGGTAAGAAATTATGGTTATTTTACTATCGCATATGCTATTTGTAAAATAATTATTAAACAAACGAATATGGAGGGGATATACTTTGGAAATTTTATTTGAAAAAAATAGAATATGTACAAAAACAATTATTAAAAAAGATGTTCTTAAAAGTAAATTTTTTGATTTAAAAACAACCTATAAAAAATTTATGCAAAAATACATTGAGAAAAATTTCAATGAAACTTTTGGAATAGTAAGTTTAACATCATACTTTTTACTTTTAAAGACTAGATTATATCAAGAAAATCCAAATATCAATATAGATGTATTAATAACTTATGATAATGAAAATTTTTATATAAGATTTAATATTATTGAATTTTATGATAGAGATTTATCTAAATATAACAATGACCAATTAGAACTTTTATATAAAAATCATTTTGATGAAAATGAAAAAGAAGTATTTAATGATTATATAAAAAATATTCCAAATGATGAGTTTTTAAATAACAATATTCATAAATTTATAAATATGATGTTCAATTGTGATGATTTAATAAAAGAACTAAAGCAAAAAGTATCCAACAAAGAAATGACATTAGAACAAATGGAATTTGAAATAAGTAAGTATTTTTTTGGAAGTTTCGCATTAAGCATAAATAAAAATTTAGCAGTAGATGAATTACTGGAGAAATAATAAATGGCTGGTAGCAGAAAGAGTGAAGTAAAAACAACTGGTATACCTAAGCTAGATTTAAGAATAAAATTATTAAAAAAATTTATTAACGATTATCCAGAATCTAAATATATAAATAATGGTTTTTATACAAATAAAAATGTTTATATAGAAGATGATGATTTAGCAGAAATACCTATTGAATTTAAAATGCTTAAAATAGAAGGAAAAAAAATACTGAATGCAAAAGAAGTGAAATCTAAATTTATAAATGGATTTAAGAATAGAAAATACAAAACAAAGAAAATGACAAAGCAAGAATTTAAAAAATTCTTAACATCTTTAAAAAGATTTAAATTTGAACAAATAAGAATTATAAATGGAAAATTTAAACTTTATGATGTAACAGGTCATAGCAAGTGGAAAATGTATGGTGAAACAGAAGAATTCAATGATATAGTATTGGATTTTAATTATCCATTGCTTATATCAATATTTGAAGTAGTGAATGAATTAATAAATATAGACGTTACACTTTACACAAGTGGAACATATTTAGTAATTAAATTCATTTCCACTAAAAGTGTAACTATATATGCTAGAGGTGTAACTTTAGAAGATAAAAGTGAGGTTAAATTAGAACAAAAAAGTTTTATTTAAAGGTGAGTGAGTATATATGAAAATAGAAATGGATAACAATATCAATATATTTTTTGATAGCAAAAAAGATTATGATATATCTATTGAAATAGCTAAAACAAAATTAGTACATGATAATCCAAATATAAGAAGTTATGCCAATTCTCAAAAATTCCCTAAAGGTTTTAATAGTAAAATTTATAGTTATAGCAATTCAGACTATAAAAAAAGTTTATCTATACCAAGAGGTAGTGGAAATGTACTAAGAGAGATTTTAAAACAATTAGAATTAAAATTATCTAAAGATTGTATAAAGGATAAAACAACAAAAGGACATAAAATTAAATTTCAACATAAATTTAACTCAAGAGATGAATTACAAAAAAAAGCTATAGAGTCTTTTTTATCAAGCAGTAAAAAACACTTGATACTTCAAGGTTCGTGTGGTTTCGGGAAAACATTCTGTGCGTTAAAAATAGTTGAATTATTATCTGTATCAACTCTTATATTAGTAGATGAAAATTTATTATTAGATCAATGGATAGATACTATAACAAATGATTGTGAATTTAATTTAGATAAATTAGGTATAGTTGGAAAAGGTAAAGAAGATTATATAGATAAAGATATAATTGTAGCTAGTAAAGATACATTAATAAATAGACCAGAAATAATAGATTATATAAATCAAAATATAGGATTTGTTATAGTTGATGAAGCACACGTTGCATCAGCTGATATATTTCAAAAAGTATTAAGAGTTTTAACTCCTAACAGAGTTTTAGGTTTAACAGCCACACCTAAAAGGAGTGATGGATTATCTTATTTAATGCATGAACAAATAGGTCCTATATGCTTTAAAGCTGATAGAAAAGAACTTATAAAATTAGGTTCTGTAATGAATCCAGAACTTAGAACTATATATGTAAATAGAGGAAAATATTTTGATGAACAATTTAAAGAATTTAAAAAGAAAAAACTGAAAGAACTTAATGATATTTCTCCAGATAAAAATGGAAAATATAAAATAGGAAATAGATTATATACAAAAGCAACTTGGGAAAAAAGAAAAAAAGAAGCTTTTAATATGAAAACTATGGATTGGAATTTCTTAAGTAATGCTGTAGAAAATGATATTGATTCAATAAAAGAAATATCAAAGCTTATTAAATATCACTATGATAGAGGTGACCAATCTATATGTATATGTAAAAAAATTGAGTTCGCAAGAAAATATTTGAATGCTTTAAAAGAATTAGGTGTTAAAGAAAATGAGATATCTTTAATACTAGGAGAAACGAAATCAGATGAAAGAAAAGAACTTATAAAAAGAGCTAAAGATAAAGAACTTAAAATTATAATTACAAGTTCAATACTTGATAAAGGCATTTCAATAGATAGTGCTAATACTTTATTCTTACTATATCCTAGCAAGAATGAGAACTCTACAGAACAAAGAATAGGTAGAGTTAGTAGAACTCAAAAAGGAAAAGAATATGCTTATGTATATGATTTTATTTATGATCATGGAATGTTTTTTAGCCAATTCTTTAAATCCCAAAAAATAGAATATAGGGAATGTAGGTTTAATGTTGAAAAAGAATGTACAACATATGATTTTTGGAAAATGAAAGATTTTATAACCAATATGACTGATCATTTTTATTTCCACAAAGATTTTAAACCTATAGAAATAGATATTAATAATCTCGATGAAACTTTGAAAAAAGGTAATACTTTAATAGTTAAAAGCATCTAATTTTATTAGGTGCTTTTTTTATAAAAATGGATAATTTACAAAAAAATACGAACGCTCGTATTTTCTAAATTGTAATAATAATTAAAATTAGGAGGACAAAATGGAATATAAGATTTCAAAAACTGAAAGTGGTTTAGTAATGAGAACAAACTCTATAATCAATCACAAGAAGTCATCTATAAAAGTTATTCTAGGTAATAATGAAAAAGAAATTATAAAAGAGTTTGTAAATTCTATTAATATTATAACCATTAAAGAAAAACAAGTACCACATGTATTTACATTCAACAGAAGAGATTATATGTCGTATATATTAAGCCGTATAATCAAATATGGAGATGATCTACAAGCAGATGGTATACCATTGAATAAATGGAAAATAGAAGATATTAGAGATAAGTTTGGTAACTACAATGATGAGTATATGCTATTTGATTATTTTGATTTACCACCTATAAAAAATAAAAATTTTTATTCAGAAGAATTAAAAAATAGCAAAAAAGAAATATCTGATTTCTTTATACAAGCAACAAATAAAATTTATAATTTGTCGTTTATATCTTCCAAAATAATAGATAACACATATAGTGATAATTATGGACCAAAGGTAGTAGTATCTTTTGAGATAGAACCTATAAGAGAGAAATTGGAAGAATTTAAAGAAACTTTCAAATACCTAAAAGATGAAAGTGAAGAAACTTTATTAAGATATATGAAAAACAATTTTATATTTGGAAGATTATTAGGTATTTCTATATGTAAATTATCAGATCAAAGAGTTACTGAAGAAAAAATAACACAATAAGGAGAAATCGAATGATAGATAATGAGGCTTTTAAAAAAGCTATAGAATTAAATAATTCTTTAAATAAAGAATTAAAGGAAATAATAAAAAAAATTATATTAGATATTAAAAATGAAATAAAGGATATAAATATATTTAATGTAGAGAATTATTTAGAAAAACTTAGAATGACCTTAATAAAAAATGAAGCAACAAAATTTATTGTAATAAATCATTGGAACAAAATAGAAATTGAAATAGAAAAAGAATTATTTTATTGGAGATAAAAATGTTAGCGAATATAGAAGATATAAGTACTAATTTCAACAAAGAACAAATAGAAGCCATTAAAAGTATTAATGGTTATGTATTTAATTCAGCTCCTCCAGGAAGTGGTAAAACATTTGTTTTAGAAAATAGAATTTTATGGATGGCAATAGAGCATCAAATTCCAACAAAAAATATATTAGCTATAACTTTCACTAATGAAGCAGCAAACGAAATGAAAAATAGAATAACTGAAAGATTACATTCTTTTAATATAGAAAACAATGTTACAGCTACTACATTTCATAGTTTTGCTTTTCATGTAATAAGGAATTTTGGTACTTATGAAAATAAATTTTTTACTTTAATAGACGATGCAGACAAACATAAAATTATATCTCAAATGTTAAAAGATAAGAAATTGGATGAGGGTAATAAAGAATTAAATGCTAAATTAACAAAAGAATATTCAAATATGATAAGTGGATTTAAAAGCAATGGGTATACATTAAAAGAATTATTTGAATCTTTAAAAGCTAATAAAGAAGAATTAGATTTATATGCGAATGATAAAGATTTAGCTGAAAGTAAGGGATATACAAAATTAGATATACAAGAATTAATAGAAATACAAAATTATAAAGTAAAAGAATATGAAATATATCAATTGTATGAGGAAAGTAAAAAAGCTTATGCAATAGATAGGAAGAATGCAAGACTTTATGACTTTGATGATTTAATGCTACACTTGAAAATGATTTTATCTAGAAAAGATATAAGAAAGAAAATATCTAAACTTTATACTTATATATTATGTGATGAATCACAAGATATAGATAAAGTACAAAGAGATATTTTGTTGTTATTAAGTAAAGATAATGGTAATTTATTTTGTATTTTTGACGATGATCAATCTATCTATTCTTTTAGACATGCTGATCCAGAGTTAATATTATCTCTTCCAGAAAAAGTAACTAATTCAAAAAGTATAGTTCTAAAAGAAAATTTTAGAAGTACAAGAAATATAATAGAAGCGGCGAATTATATTATTAATAACAATTCATTTAGGATACCTAAATGGATGACAACTAATAATCCTGATGGTGAATTAGTAACATATAAAGGTTTACCTAGTAAAGAAGCTGAAGCAGAATTTGTTTGTAATACTATAAATAAATTAATGGAAGAATATAAATTTGATTATTCTGATTTTGCAGTATTGTATAGAAACAATGCTTTAAATAAAACTATAGAGCAAAGATTATTAAAGTATTCTATACCTTATAAAATTAATAGAAATATATCATTTTTTCAAAGAAAAGAAATAAAAGATATATTAGCTTATTTAGAAGTAATTATAAATAAAAGTCCATTTTACTTAGATAGAATATATAAAGTTCCAGCAAGAGGATTAGGTGATAAAACTTATTTGGATTTAAAAACCAAAGCTATTAATTGTGGAATGAATATATTTGAAATCATGGAAGCTGATACTAAAACAAGTGTTAAAGATTTTTATAATTTAATAACTGAATTACAAGAAATGTTAGAAAAATCTAATTTTAATCAACTAATAGATTGTATCTTAGAAAAAACTAAATATATTGAATTAGAATTTAATGAAAAAGAAAGAGAACAAAGATTAGATAATATAAATTATTTAAAAAATATGTTCCATGAACTAGAAAGTTTATTTAATGATAAGCAAGAAATACTAGTTCAAATAAAAATATTGTCTGGAGATGATGAAGAGAGAAGAGCCAATAATAAAGTATCTCTAATGACAATTCATTCATCAAAAGGTAAAGGATTTAAAGTGGTATTTATAATAGGATGTGAAGATGGAATTATACCAAGTTTTGGAGCAATATCTGATGTAGATTACGAGGAAGAAAGAAGATTGTTTTACGTAGCAATGACAAGAGCAAAGTTATTTTGTTTTATGACTCGTTCTCAATACAGAATTGATTTTGAAGGTAACTTTAAACCAACAAAATTATCTCCTTTTATTAAAGAAATACCAGAAAATTTAATTAATTTTGATGAAGATTTAATTTTTTAAAATAAAGAAAGGAATGGTAAGAAACGATGGGAAAATTTAGTTTTGAATTCAAAAAGTCAATAGTAAGTATTAAAGGAAAAAATATCTATATAGATATTAAAGATGATGAGAAAAACAAAAGATTTACTTCTGAGTTTCTATCATCTCTTCAAAGGAAATATAATGACTTTAATTTCCATATCAACAAGCTAAAAGATAAAGTTATAACAGCTAATAAAACATATAAAATTTATTCTAATAATAAATTAAAAGTTGGTATGGAAATAGAGTCAGTAGGAAGAATAGCGACAGTAGATTGTATACAAAAAAACAATAATTTTTATTATGATATCTTAATTGAAAATATAAATAACTCAACAGCTTTAAAATTATATGGGGTATTTAATGAAAAAGTAGATTTTTTAAATAAAAATAATTACATAATTTTTAAAGGTAAAGTTATTGAAATAAATAAAAAGGAATATGAAAATCAAATAGATTTTAATAAAAACATAATAAAACTTTCAAATGTAGATTTGATAGAAAAAGACGATATTAGAAATATTATTAAAAAGACTGGAACATTAAGACGTCCTATATGTGTTTCTAGTAGTCTTGGACAAGGTTTTATTGATGATGAAAAAATAAAAAAAAGAGAAAATGAAATATCTGGTTATTGTATAACAGATGTTAATACTCTTAATTTTATAGAAAACAAAAATATGAATATTCCATTAGGAATTAAAGCATATGTAGAAATAGAAAATAGATTTTACTCTGTCTATATATATGTAAATTCAAAAGATAGTGAAATAGAATTTTGTGGCCATAAAATAAAAGTCAATGAAGGAATAAGAACTATAAATACAATGATAAGTAATTCTACTAAAAAATATAATGGAGCTTATGTATTTAATGTAGTTGATTTATTAGAAAACAAAAAATATTTCAGAATAGGTTCATTAGATCACGATGGACTAGTTTATATATCTTTATTAGAGAATAATTTTAATTTATTAGAGCAGTATATGGAATTATTTGATGTAGTAGCAATAGAGCCTATAGAAACTTTATCAGTTATTTGTAATAAAGGATATAAAAACGGAGCATACTCCAATCTTAAAAATGTAAATGAATTAATAAGAAGATTAAGTATTAAATATAAGATACCATTATTATTTAACGAAAGTCCTATAGTAGTTGATATAGACGATAGAGAGTTTGCAAGAGAGTATTTTATTTCTAATAAAATACGAGAAGAAAATATAAAAGATAGAGATAAATTTATAGAAGAACAAAGAAGAGTAATGGGATTATCTAATTTTCAATATATAAGAAGTACTCCAGAAATAGTTGATGAATTATCTGAACAAGGTTTTGAATTAACTGATATAGAACTTATTATATTTGAAAGTTTAATGTTTGAAGCCTCTCTTCCTAAGAAATCAGAAATAACTATTATACCTAATTTCTTATTTGTAGATGATAACAAAGAAAGTAAATTGAAACTTAAAGATATGGTTAAATATAATCTAACCAAAAAACAATTAAGTAACAATAATGAAATAGTGAATAGAATTAAAGAAGAACTAAAAATAATTTTTAAGAATAATTATCAAAAGGTATTTTTGGCGGCAGCAACAATAGCTAAAAGAAGTAGAGATTTTGGATATATAACTGGTGATAGAGGTACTGCTGGTTGTATGATGCTATGTTATGTTTTAGGAATAAGTAATACAAATCCTTTAGATTTTAATTTGGATTATAGAATGTTCTTAGGTCCTAATTATGAAAAAGTTCCAGATATAGATATTAATATTTCAAGTAATATAGTTAAAGAAATATCTAATGAATTAAAAACTTATTTTCCTAATACTATGAAAGCATCTATTGCTTCTTATTACAAAGAAAATAGTGTTAAATCACAAATTCTTTTAAAGACAGGAGCAAAGGGACTTGATGTTTATTATGCTTGTTATTTAATGAATGGAAAATTATCAAGAATACAACCACATAACAGTGGAATAATGTTGTTGCCAGATAATATAGATATAAATTATATCTTCCCTACAATATTATATAACAGTGAAAAAGTTCCAGGTTATCCATATGAATATTTAGAAAAAACAATACCTAAAGTAGATATTTTATCTAAGAATGATATGGATATATTAAAAGATATAAATGAGTATAAAAGCATAAATGATATTTCATTAAATGATAAAAATATTTATAAATTCATAAATAGAGATACATCTGGAATATCAGAATTAAATACAGATTATGCAAGAAAAATAATAGATATAATACACCCTAATTCATTTGATGATTTAGTTGTTATACAAGGATTGTTACATGGTAGAGGAGTATTAAATTCAGCTCAAAGATGTATTAAAAATAAATTAAAAGCTATAGCTTGTAGAGAAGATTTATTAGAATTATTAGAAAAAAATAATATAAAAAATTCTTTTGATATTATGGAAAAAATAAGAAAAGGTAATTATTATAAATTAACTGATGATGAAAAAGAAGATTTAAAAAAATTACCTATAGAGTATCAAAAATCATTAGAAGAAATACAGTATTTATTCCCAAAATCACATGCTATATCATATGCAAAACAAGCTTATTATACAGCTTATTATATTATGAATAAAGATGAGATTTTAAAGAATAAAAATATAAATGAGGAAGATACAGATTTATGTATAGAAGATTTAGATGAATTTATAGGAGAGGAGTTTTAAGAGTATGGAAGAATTACAAAAATTAATAGGAAAAGAAATTGTTTTTGTTGGGAAAGAAGATAAAGCAACATTAGAACACGCATATAAAATAGAAACAATAAAAAAAGAATTTGAAAATGAAAAAATGAATAGAGTAAATTTTTTCTTGATACCGAATTTTACCTTTTTACATGAACTTAATATAAAATTATGTACTAAAGATAAAAGTTTAAAAGAAGTTTTTGCAGAATTATGTGTTAAAACAAGAGAAACAGTTGGAGAAAATAGCTTCATAAAAGAAGCTATCTCCATTGTAAAAATGATAGATAGAAAGGCTAAAATAACAATAAGACCTATAATATATAAAAAGAAAAATTTAGTTTTTAGTGTCAACATAAATGATATGATAAAATCAACAGAATACAATCCTAAAGAAACAACTGTATCATTATTAACTAAATGGGGATTATACAAAAATTATAAAAATGCTATAGATTTTTATTTAATATGTGACCCTAAAAAAGAAAGCAATAAGACTTTATTAAAGAAATTATTAAATAATGAAGAAGTTAGTCTTGATTTAATAAAAAGTGTAGCTAAAGATACAAAGAAAGAAAATAAAGATAAAGCTTATATGGTATTAGAAAAATTAATAAGTAAAGAAGCTTTAACTAAACAAGCTTTAATATTTAAAAACAGAAGAAAACTATATAAGATTTATAAAGATTTTTCAGAAAATCTACCAATAGAATATAAAGCAATAACATTGAAATGGATAAAAGAAGAAGTAGAAAATTTCTTATTAGCAAAAGATCCAAACAATACTAATTATGTTTTTGATATAGAATTTAAAACTGCTAACGATGAAATTAAAAAAGAGATATTGGATATAGAACAATTAGCTAAAAAGGTATGGAACTATTATGAAAACAAACTAAATACAGTTTTAAAAGATAAGAAAATACCTATAAGAATAGCTATAGATACAATGGATTTTCTAACTGATGAATTAAATGTAAAAATAGTTAAATCTAATTCTGTTGAAGATGATGTAATAAATACTAATAAAATTAAAGAAGATTTAGTAAGGATAATAAAAAAGACCTATAAAAAGGACTAAATATTAAAGAATTTATGGAGGTAGAAATATGAATTTTGAAATTAAAAAAGATGCAAATGAGAACAAATATATTTTTTTAAATGATGTAAAACTAGGACAAGGACTTATATGTATATATTCTAAAGCAAAAGATGAGTTATTAGTTTTAGATCCAGATTCTAAAGATTATTCTGGTAAAAATTATACTAATAAAATTAAGTTTGATGAAAAAGAATATGGGATAGTGCAACAAATAGAATCTAAAGCACTATTAGCAATGGTAGAACTGTTAAAAGTAGTAAGAACTATGGGATAGAAGATGATAACTATGGAAAATTTATTAAGAAAGATATATGAATTAAAATCAATAAAACAAGAAGAATTACAGGCTGTGAAACAAAAAATCACAGCCGATTTTATTACAATAGAAAATGATTATAGAAAAATGCCAAAATCTATATTAACTAAAAAAGGTGTTTTTGATTTAGTAGATGATTTTGAAAAAGAAGCTAACAAAGAATCAAAAATAACTGGCAAATATGCTTTTTCTTATCCAGATAAATATAATTTCGCTTTTTATATGACAAAAAAATATTATGAAAAATATGTAAATTCATTAATATCTTTTTTATTAACACATAAAAATATATTAGTTGAATACATAAATTTAAAATACAAAGAAAATATAACTGTAAATGATATTTTAGCAGATAAAGTTATAAATAACTTAGAAGTTAAAAAAGGCAATATTAAATGGAAAGTAAAAAGAAATAAACATATTAAGAAGAAAAGGATGTTTATTAAATATAAAGATAAAATATTATTGGTTGAAGATAAAAAGGTATATTTAATTAAAAAGGAAGTGGATAAAAATGAACTTTGCACAAATGTTAGCAAACGGAAATATAGAGGAAATGACAACATTTATAAAAACGAAAGAGATTTTAGGTTTACCGCCTTTATGTAAATATTCAGACGGAGAATCATACAAAAAATTAGAAAAAATAAACTATTTTATTAATGATAAAAACACATTATTAAAAATATTAAAATCTTTTTCTAATTTCAAAGATTATTCAGAAGAAGATATACATTCTGGAAAAATCAGAAATTTAATTTTAACTTTTAAAGAAGAAACACCAAATGTATTAAGGATTATAAACAAACATATTACAGAGATACATCAATTAAAAGAAGTAATACCAAATTTCAAAGAACAAGATAAATATATTTTAATTAGTTGCTTAAAAAAAATGACAAAATTTAATAAATTGAATTTTTTAGAAATGATAAGTTTTTTAAATCATAAAATAATTCAAGAGAAGATTGTTACTAATTGTAGTGTAAAAGAAATTTTGTTTGAAATAGAAAAAGTAAAAGAAGTTTTAAAAAAAAGAGCAGAATCATTATATTACAGAAAAGAATACGGAGCAGGGTATAAAGAATTCTTAAAATTAAAAAGAAATAAAATCAAGTGTATTTTTACATATATTAATGACATGATGTTTGATGAATTACAATTCACTAAAGATCCAATAGTAGCTAGTTTCTGGGGAGCAGAAACTAAATGTTGTTTAAAAAAAGGTGGAATAGCAGAACCATTATTAAAAATTATAGAACTTTCTCCTATAGCTGGTGAGATAGTAGGAAAATTTAAAGGAAATAAAATGTCATCTTATACATGGGATATGATTGAATGTGTTGACGGAAAAGCATATAAAACATTAATACTAGATAATATAGAATCTCCTACAATGATAAGTAGAAAAGATACAGAAGATTTTTTTGATAGATTAAATTCTTTCAATAAATATAAAAGTATTTATCTTGGAACAGTAAGAGATGATTGTTCTATAGATTTTGATAAATATAAAATAAAGAAAAGACAATCACTTGTTCCAGGATTTGATGATATATTTGAAAAACATTTTTATACTCATGCTGACTCAGAAAAATTATTTATAATGAGAGAACATGAAGAAAACGAGTCTATGGAATTAAGAAAAATGAATATTAGTGATTTACATTTATGTAAATATGTAGAAGAGTATATATATGGAAAATATATTTATGATAAAAATGATAAGACAGATATTTTAAAACAAGTAACATTAGAAACTCCTTGTTATATACTTGATAGTACAACTAATATATATGGATATTTATTAACTAAATGGAAATACTTTGACAATGATGGAAAAGAAACTTTTAGTAATAGTGGACATAAAAAATTCTATATAGAAGATTTAGTTATAGCAAGAAATAAAAAAGCTATAAAAGAATTTTCTAAAGCTTTTGATAATTTAAGAATTTTTTTAGAGAAAAAAAATATAAAAGAAGTTTATTTACATACAAATGATTATTCTAAAAACTTCAAAAAAAGATTTAAAAAATTAGGTATTAAAGTTATAGAGGAAAATTTAGAAACAACAATAAAACCTATACGTTTCCTTAAATAATAATAAAAAGGAAGTGATTAATTTGAGTACAGATACAATACTTGATTGTAAATTTAAAAAATTATTAGTAACTGGATTTGACGCTTGTTGTGAAGGTATATGTACAGTTAAAGAAGCAATAGAATTAAAAGATTTAGAAGTATCTGTTATTCCTGTTATCGGAATAGAAAATATATATGAATTAACATCAAAATATTTAAAAAGTATAAATGAAAACTATGAAATTTTTGATGAGAAAGATATGAAAAATTTAATAAATTTGCTAGCTGAAGAATACACCAAAAATATTATAAGAACTAATTCTTGGTGTCAATACAATTATGCATTTAGTTTTGAGAATGTTTTTGAAGATAAAGCAACTAGTTTTATTCTTATAAAAAATGGAGATTATTATATAGATTTCTCTTTTGAAAGAGTTTATACATTTTCAAAAAATAAATTCAATTTTATAAGTGATATTTATACAGCTATTAAAAATAATATCATATCATATGAAGATATGAATGAAATATCTATATTTATGAATTATAAACAAGTAATTAAAGAAAAAAGAAAAATTATAAAGCGATTAAAATCATCTAAAGATTTAAGAACAACAAGCAAAGAAGAATTTGATGAATTAATTATTGATGAAGTAGATGCATATATACCAGAAATAGATTATGAAAATGATTGTATAATTGAAAATATGTATCAACAAGCTGATTCAGATGAAGAAAGTGTAATAGATAATTTCTTTTATTATTTGGATAATTTTGATTTTGAAAAAGCTAAAAAACTATTAGAAAATTTCAAAAATATTATGGAGATGAAAAAAGACAATGGAAAGATTATCTAAGAATAAATTATTAGCTGAAAAAAGATTTGTATTAACAGATACTGTTTCTTTTGATACTTGTTATGATGCATACAGTAATGTTAAAGAAGCTATAGAAATGGAAGAATTGGAAGTTTATGATGTACCAATACTAGAAGTTGATGAAGTTTATTGTGAAACTATAAATTATTTAAAAGAAAAATATGATTATTTCAAAGAAATGAATGAAGAAAATATAAAAGATATAATATATAGCATAGGAAAAGAATATACTAAGTTATACTTTAGAGAATCATCATGGGAGTATTTTAGTTATCTTTTTTCATCAGAACAAGTAATCGGTACAATTGGTTTTTCATTAATCAAAGCTGGTGATTATTATATTGATTTTGAATATAGAGAAGTATATACATTCTCAAAAAATAAATTTAATTTTGTCGGATTTTTAGATGATTTATTGAATAAAAAAATATCTTATGAAGATATGGATCAAGTAAGTGTCTTTAAATATATAAACAATAAATATATAACAAAAAAAAACGTATTAGAAAGAATTAAATCAAATAGAAAGAAACCAAGAAAAGAAATATACGATATGATTAATTCAGAGGACGATGTTGATGAATATCTTCCTAACTTAACAGAAGACGATGGTCTTGATTGTATCTTTAACGAGATGTGTGAAGACATATATAACACAGATAACGATAAATTAATAAAAAGTTTTTTAAATTATGTTAAAGGATTTACAATAGATCAAATAAAAAATATAAAGGTTGAATCAGGTTCAAGAGCATGGAAACAACAATAAATTTATATAATAGTTTAAATGAAGTTATATCATTATATGATTTGCTTATATCACCACAATTATTAGTAAAAAGTGATTTAGAAAATTTGTTATCTAAATATGATGATATAACTTTATATAACACAATAGAACTTAAAAAAATAAATCCTTTATTTAATCTTGAAATAGAAATCACAAAAGAAAATTTTGATGAAATTAAAAAAAGAATAATGATATCAGAAGCAGAAACTATAATGCATTTATTAAAAAAAGAATTAAGCAAAGAATTTATAGCACAAAATTCATTTATACTAAACGAATATAATGATTTTAAAGGGAAAATAGAATTATATTATACAAACGATGAATATATAATAGATATTCAAAATGAAAAAGTTTATACAAATAATTTTATATTAGTATGTAATTTACATGAAATGAATTACGAAAAACTAAAAAGCTTTAATAAAATATTTATAAAAAATATAAACAAACATATGTTTAAAAAAATACTTAATGATAATTTTACAACAGAAACTTTAAGAAAAAATAATAAGAATAGTTTTAAAGATTTCATTAATCAAGAAATAAGTTCTATGATAACATCAGTTTCATTTATGATTGATGAAATTATTTGGAACATTCCAGAATATGAATATAATGCAATATTTGCTAAATATTTGGCAATCAATTTGTAAAAATTTTTATGAAAGGATTAAAAATAAATATGGATAATAAAGATGAATTACAACAAATAGTCCAAAAACTACAAGATAAATTGAAACCTTATATTTTTGAATATTTATCTTGGTTTTTACCAGAAGATAAAATTCCTAAAGATAAAACTGGTAAAGAAATGATGGCTTGCTTAAATCATCATGGTAAAGGACTGGATAATAAACATAAGCATATGAAATATTATCCAGAAACAGGCACGTTTCATTGTTTTGCTTGTAATAAGAATTTTAATATTTTTACATTAGCAAACTTATATGAAAATAAGCCATTAACTGGTAAAGAGTTTTATAAAGAAAATGTTAAATACCTTTGTGAAAAATTTGGTATTGATACAGAAGAACTAGATAATAGTAAGATAGGTAATGAACAACTTAAACATACTGAAATGTATTATATAATGCAAGAAATTGCTGACTATATAACTGCTAATGGTAACCCAAAATTCTTGAAAGCTAGAAAAATATCTCAAGAATCAGCAGGATTATTTCAAATAGGAGGGGTAAGTGATGTAGAAGATTTTGAAAAATTTTTAAAACAATTCAAAGAGCCTTTGCTGAAAGAATTAAATATTTTAAAAGATGACGGGAAATTAAATACATCTGTATTTAACGATAAAAAACTTATAATGGCCATTAAAAATACAAATGGTAAAGTAGTTTCTTTTTCATCAAGAGAAATGTTTTATACATTAGCAAATGCTAAAGCTATATTGAAATCTAAATGTAATTATAATGATAAGGTTTTGAAAGAAATTAAAAAACCTAAAGATATTGAAGGACTTATAGATTTAGCAAATACAGATAAGAAATATATAAATTTCTTAAAAAGATGTGGAACTGTACCTAAATATATACATTTAAAAGAAAATCCTATTTTCAAAAAAAGAGAAATATTATATGGATTTTATGAATTAAAAAATAAGTTGAATAAAACAATATCTATAAAAATTATAGAGGGTAATATTGATGTAATTACAGCATATCAAAAAGGAATATATTGTATGTCAGTAGGTGGTGATGCTATTACTGATGAACAATATACTTTTTTAGAAGATGTATTAAGTAAATATACAAATAAAGTTACTATTGCATTTGATAATGATAAAGCTGGAAAAGAAGCTACTTTTAAGTATGCTAAAAAGATTATAGATAATCTTAAAAAAGAAGATCTAACAAATAAGTATTATATTCTATCTTATAAAGATGGAGTGTATAAAGATATTGATGAAAACTTAAATAAATATGAAGTACTTGAAGATTTTGCAGAAGAAATAAGTTTATTTAAGTATTATATGCATGAAACTCTCAATGAAAGAAGAGAGAAAGAAATAGATGTAATAACAGATTTTGTAAAAATTATATCTCAAGAAGAAAGTCCGTTATCAAGAAAGGATATGATAGCTGATTTACATAATACACTAGAGAAAATTGCACAAGAAGAAAAAAGAGATAATAAATTTACAATAAAAGATATTGAAGCAGAAGTTCATTATGTAGTTAATAAAACTAATGAACTTGCTCAAAAACAAGCTATTAAAAGTGTTGATAAATTTAGAAATAAAATTAAAGGACTTAGTGTTGAAGAAATAAAACCAGCACTGAATACTTTAGTAAGGGAAATAGATGATATAGAAATTAATAGTACTAAAACAACTAATATATTTGATATTTCACTTAATAAATTTAGAGAGAATCAAGAAAGAAAATATACAGAAGATCCTATAACATTTGAATGTGGATATGATATGTTCAATGACAGATCTTGGGTAGGCGATGAATTAATAGCAATAATAGCAAAGCCACACGTGGGTAAAACTCAATTCATGACTAATATTGCTAAAAATTTCATTCAACTAAATCCAGATAGTGCAGTATTGTATATATCTACTGATGATAACTCACGTAGAATAGAAAATAACTTTATAGCACAAACTGGAAATCTTAATAAAGAGTTTGTTAATGAGCCAAAAAACAATAAGTATTTTGGACTTAATAGTACATATAAAAATAAAATTCTATATCAAGAACAATTTAAGAAAGCGGCATTACAAGTTGAATCTTGGATAAAATCAAAAAGATTAATAATACTTGAATCAGCATTAGGTATAAAATCTTTAGATATGATACTCGATATAATAGAAGAATTTTCTAATGAAAAAACTATTAAAGATTTTAAAAAACTGGTTGTAATTGACTCAGCTAATAAAGTTCAAGTAACTGGTGTTACAGAAGAATATACTAAATTAGTTACAATTTCTTCTGATTTAAAAACATCAGGACAAAAAAATCATTGTATGATTATGGCAAACTTTGAAACAAAGAAATTTGGTTCACGTAGACAAAAAACTACTTTTAATTCTATTAAAGGTTCATCATCAATAGAATATGACGTAGATTTTGCTATAGCTTTAAGCAATCCAATGGCTGAATTACAAAATGCAGAATGTATATGGATGAAAGAAGATAAACCACAAGCAGTATTAGTTCCATTTGTAAGTAAATCAAAACCAGGAGGAGATATTATGAGAGCTTATTTTTATAAAATAGACAATCATACTAGTGTAATCTCAGAGTTTAATGAAGATGAGATTAAAGGTATAAAATCTAAATGGTTTAATGATAATCAAAACAAAGAGCATGGATATATCAATGAATAGCGCTATCATAATTGCACTAAGTATATTAGTAGCAATTATAGGATATAGAAATGCAGAATGTGATAAATGCAAATATGAAGCTATACTGTTTGGTATTATATTTTTTCAATTGAGAAGCTATGGATTTTTAGGTATAAAACTATTACTCATTTTTGTAATAGGTGAATTTTTAATAAAATATATAGATGATAATAAGAGAGATAGATATTAAAAACTATCTCTCTTATTTTTTACTATTTGGTATTTTAGAAATAAAATTAAAAGATATGATTAATGAAAATGGAGGGAATTATGAAAATAAAAGATTTAAAAGAGAAACAACTAACAATGCTTTTAACAGAACTTTTTGGATTAAGTGGAGCAAAAGAAATATTCAAGAAACATAATATAGAAATGGTAACTAAAGAAACAGAAAAACAAGGACTAATAAACTTTGTAAAAGCAATAGAAAAATTATTACAAAATGGACAAGCTTCTAAAGATTATAAACAAGCTACAATGTTCTTAGATACACAAATCAAATCTAATGAATCAATGCTAGAAACAGCAGAAGGATTTATGAAAACAATGATTTCTGGAATGGTTGAAAGTTTTAAAGCAACTAAAAAGGGAATTGCTGATACAAAAATAATGGAATTAAGAAATGAAATAAAACCTTTAATCGAAGAACATATATTAAATGAGCATGATAAAAAATCTATAGATAGATATTTAAGTAAGGCTTCTTTTGATGATTTTGATAGTACTATAAAATCAATTGAGTCTATAGAAAAATTAATAGATGAAAGATATGAAGCACATACTTGTGATTGCACACCAGATTGTAAATCTGATTCAAAAGAATGTGATTGTTCAAAAGAAATAGAAAAACATACTGAAAAACCTGCTAAAGAAAAATCTGTTAAAAAAGAAAAGAAACCTATAGAACTAAAAACAGATGAAGATGGAGTATTAGATGGTTTAGATGATTTAGATTTTGGAGAAGATATAAAAGAAGAATTTAAATCAAAACCTGTTGATGAAGATCCTGATTTAGATTTAGATTTTGGAAATGCTGATGATTTAGAAGAAGAATTAGAAACTAAAGAAGATTCTAAACAAAATACAAATGAAATAAGTGGTAATGATTTATTTGATGAAAAAACTAAATCTAAAAAACAAGATAAACAAGAAGAAAAAGAAGATGATTTTGATTTAGATGATGAAGATTTAGATTTAGGTGATATAGATCTTGGTGATGATACGGAAATAGACCCTTTTCTGTAAGCTCTGACGACAAAATTCTCCCTGACGGACAGAGCATAACGATAGGGGACTATATTTTAAACCTTAAAGAATATATTGAGTTCGGAGGGGAGAAATTATACAAAGCACACAACAAGGAAATAATAAGTAAAAATAACAAGAAGATAGAAGAGGGACAATTACAGTTTTGGTGTAGTAAAGATGTTGTTATAAGTCCTGATGTTTATATTTGCTCTGGAGCAAAAATTTGTTCTGGTGTAAAAATAGAAACATCAGCTTATATAGGACAAAATGTAATTCTATTAAAAGATGTAAAAGTTCCTCAATCTATTCTTGTGTCAGCTACGTCATCAAATAAAATACATAATAAAACTGCTGAAGAAGTAGAAAAATATTTTAAAGATTGAGCAAAAAGTGGTGGAGGTGAAATCACCTCTGCCAATACCTTACTTGAAACAGTAGAGGTGAAAGAAACAAAAGAATATGAAACTTTAATAGGTAATAAAATTTTATCTAAATTATCTGATGATGATTACAAAAAAGTTAAAGGATATTTTGATGAAGGATTTCCTATTTATTTCATGAATAAAGAAAATTATAAATTAGAAAGAGAATTTGAAAAGTATACAGCAGAAGAAAACTATATATTTGTAAATCCATTATGTAGAAAAGATATATTTGATGGAAGAATAAATAATATTAAAAATCTGGTTGATGGTAACTTTAAATTCTTAAATCATATGTTTAGATTTAATAAAACATTAAAAGCATTTTCAAAAATACTAAATAAAGGACATTTTGATGTTTTAAAACAATATGATGAAAATTCTATATGGAAATATTTTAAAGAAGTACATAATTCATATACAGAAAAAACTGGAAAGTATATAGGACATATGGAAACTAAATCTAAATTAGATTATTTCCCTACAAATTATTATGTCCAATATATTACTATGCCAGAAATAGTAGGACTAGAACCTAGATTACCAGAGTTTATCAGAAAATCTACTCTTGAATTTATTAAGAAATATACTGGACATTCTTATGATGATTTCTGTAAGGAAACGTATTATAGATTAGTTGAAATGGGTAGATTTGATATTATAGATGAAACTTTCAAATCATGTATGAAAACTAGTGATAATGATAAATGTAAGGTAGTTGTAGCAGATTTATTTGCTGGTGAAGGTGAATGGTTAAATCTTTATAAAAAGATGTGTCCATATAAATACACTTATACATTAGCAAATGAAATAGAACAAAATAGATATATAGAATGTAAACACAAAAAGTTTAATAATTCTATATATGGAGCATATGAAGATTTATCAGATAAAATTCCTAAAGGATTTATAGATATTATGTTATTCAATCCACCTTATGGTGAAACAGATGGACAACGTAATGTAGAAAGATTTTACGAAATGATGCTTAAAGATAATTATATTGATAATAATTCAAGAGTTATTTTTGTTATCAATAAAGATGACTATAATTGTATGATTAATAGATTCTGTGAGAACTTTTACTTTAATATAGCTATTGAAGTTGATAGTGGTGCTGAACAAGATAGACTAAAACAAGTATGTTTGATAGGAACTTATAATCGTTTCAAAGATAGTGGATATTATCTTGAACGTAAAGTAGAACGTGTAACTGAGCTTTTAGAAACTAATAACATTAGAGAACAATCACATCAAGTTATAAAGAACAGCGAATGGATTAGAAGCAAAAATATAACAGAATGTTTTGATAAATTTAATGTATTTAAAAATCCTAAAATGTATAAAAGTGATAAAGCTTCAGATGCTTGGAAAGAACTAATCAATATGACTAGAATAGAAACTTTCCAAGGTAAAACTATAAAACTTGCTGAAAGACCTAGAAATATTGGGTCAGCAGCAAACTTAATTTCAGCTGGACTAATCAATGGTGAAATAGAGGGAGAACACGAGCATTGCATAGCGGCTGGAACTAAGGAACAATTAATTAAAACTCTTGATCCAGAAACAGGTAATATCATTGTTACAAAACAATCAGCACCATTCTTAACTGTTCTGACAGGAGGAACTGTAATAAATATTACAGAAAATAAAAATGATACAGTAGAAATTGATGAAGATGGATCAGTAGTGGTTATTTAGCCACTACTGATTTTTTCTACTTTTAAAAAATAGAAAAAGGAGGAAAAAATGAATAAATTAATAGATAAGTTTGATTGTTATATGAAACTATATGACATGAATAATATAATTACAATCAAAACAGATTTAATTTCATATGATTTTGATGAATTTAATGGAAATGTAATACTAGCTTCACTAATAGATGCACCAGCAAAATTAGATAAAATTAGAGCAGATTATAAAAAAGGGGTTTTACATGAAGTTTTATTAAATAACGAAGAAGGGAATAATGTTTTTAATGAATATGAATTAAGAGGGATTTCAACACCTAGTAGAACTTTAAGTTTTAAAGGTGTTACATACAATATGACTAAAAAGAAACTTGGGAATTTATCACATTTATTAATTTCTCAAAGAAAAAGTTCACCATATATTTTTAAATTCAATAGGGAAGAATCAGTAAATGATTTAGTAATGAGTAAACTTATAAATGTTTATTTCATTCCATGCAAATCAGATTTAGTTCAAGAAGTGTTATTATCAAATCCAGATGTATTAAGAGAAATGCCAGTAATAACTAATAATGAAGAATTAAAAGAAATAAAAGTATATAAATTTAATAAAAATTTATTTGTTGAAACATTAAATAAAATATCTATATCAAAAGGGGAAACACCAGATCCAATATTTAAAAATTTTGTAGGTGATTTTCCAGGATATATAAATTATTTTAAGCCAGATATTCTTGAAAATTTAAATAGTAAGATAGAGGAATTTTATGATAGAAATGATGTTCCAGATTATGTAACACAATTTCCTTACCCTCTTCCGAATAAAGATATGAGAAAGATATTAAATGTATTATCTGATAAAGTATTTGATAAACAATTTGAAAGTTTATCATCTGATGATAAAAGTAAAATGTATGAGTTATACAAAAAATTACACAAAGAAGGAAAATTTAATAAAACAGAAGATTCTGATCCTAATTGGTCTAGACAATATGTTGTTTGGGCAGCAGGAATGAAAATGCTTGAAACAGAGCGCTTTTGTTATCTTTCAACAGTGATGGGTTCAGGTAGACTTAATATAAATTGCCGTCTTGTTAGGGGAAGAATAGGATACTCGCAAGACTATTAGTGTGGAATGAAGCTGGAAAGCCGTAAAGTCATAAGACAGGTAATCAGACATCGAAGGGATTGAAAGCTATTGAAAAGATAGTGAGTACCAGAGGCAGAGCGTAGATAATGAAATAATTTATCCAAGAGGCCGCACAGTAAACCTATTTTGAATTGATGTAGTTATTCAACGTTATTAAAAGTTACGCCGAACTATATTGTAATGATATAGAAGTTAGGATAAAAAGCCTAACGATAACAAATTGAAAACCATATCCGCGTTGAAAATAAATAAATATACTTGTGAAGAAACTTTAAAAAGAAAAAAACATGTTACATTTATATTATGTCCTCAATCAACTATAACTCAATGGATGGGTGAAATAGAGTTGATAGAAAAAGGAGTAGGACATACAGAAGATGATTATAGAATCATTGTAATTGATAAAACAAAAGTATTAATGGATTTTTATAAAAATCATTGTAAAGTAAAAAAAGATAAAATAATTTTTGATAAAAATAAAATTGATAAACCTACATATATTTTATGTGGAAAAGAAGCTTTTAAATTATCACAAGTAAGACGTCCAGCATTTAATATATCTTTTGATATGCAAATGAAACCTATATTAAAATGTCCAAATTGTGGGAAACCATTAGTTATATATAAAAAGCCTAAAAGACCAAGAGAAGAAGTTTTAAAAATAGCTATGGGTATAGATGATTTTTATAATGGTAAAGGTGATAAATTAACTAAATCATTAAAATCTTCAAATGTATTTTGTGAAACTTGTACAAGAGAAATGAATGATTATGATGAATTTATTAAAAATGAAATTGAAATGAAAAATGCTTTTGAAAATTATAGTATGGTTCAATATCCAAATCATTTTATTCCAAAAGATAAAAACATATGGTCTTTAGAATATAATAGTGTAAATAAATTTAGAGATAAAATATATAATAAGATTTCTAATACAAAAGATATAGATAATAAATATACTACTTTTAAAAGTGTTGAAGATATGCAAGAAATGCTTGATGCAAGAATTAAACTAAGAGAAGATATGTCTAAAAAATTAAATCTTAGACAATTAAATGTTAGTAAAAATAATTCTAAAAAAGTATCAGTAATAGAATTTTTAAGAAAAAGAAAATTTGATTTTGATAGTGTTATTATAGATGAAGCTCACGAAGGAAATAATGCTAATTCATTAATAGGTACTGCTCAAAGATTATTATTTAAATTTGCTAAAAAAGTAATATTATTATCTGGTACTGCTAATAATGGTTATGCAAGTTCATTACATAATTTATTGATGGCGGCAATGCCTAATAAACTTATAGAAGATGGAACTTTTGAAAAAGCAGATTTTATAAGAAAATATGGAATACAAAAAGGTGTTATTAAAGTAGATGAACATGGAAAAGTTTCAGGTAGAGTAGATTTACCAACATCAGCTTTTAAAGAAGTTGAAGGAATAAATCCAGTAGTATTTGCTAAATTTTTATCTAAAAACTTTATTATGGTAAATACATTACAAGAACTTGATTTACCTATGCCAAATTTAATAGAGAAATATGTTCCTATAGAACCAGATAGAGAACTTATACCTATATATAATGACTTCTATGCTAGAGTAGAAGAAGCTAATGTATTTATGGCTAAGATGTTAAAAGCATCTATATTTAAAAACTATATTAATAATCCATATAATTGGAAACCAGTTGAAATATCAGTAGACGGTGGATCAGTTGAAGTATTACCACAAGTATTAGATAGAGAAAAAATTCCATACCTTACAAAAGATTATGAATTATTAGAAATAATAAAAAAAGAAAAATCAGAAGGAAGAAAATGTTTCTTATTTACTGATTTTGCAGAGGGTGGAAAATATATAAATACAGAAGAGATTAAAGGCAAAACAAAAGAAATTAAATATACTATCAATGATAGAATATGTGAACTTTTAAAAGCAAACGGAATAACTTATATGGTATTACAAGCTAATACAACATCTGTGTCAAATAGAAGAAATTTTATTGAAGAAAAGAAAGATGAATATGATGTTTTCATTTGTCAACCTCAGCTTGTTAATGTAGGATTAAATTTAGTGTTCTGTCCAACTTATATAGTTTACACTCCATTCTATAAGTATGATATTATATCTCAAGCTACTCGTAGAGGATATAGAGCTAATTCTACAGAAGAAAATAGAATATTCCACCTTTATTATTCACAAACTTGTGAAGAGGATATAATAGATAGATACCAAAGAAAACTTGCCGAAGCAAAAGCTATTGAAGGTGAGTTCTTTGTTAATATAGAGCAAGGAAAGAATTTAAGAACTCTTTCCAAGATGTCTGATGAGATTGTTAAAAACTAATCAGGCAAATAAGAAATGCAGACCTTAAAAAGTCTGCATTTTTTTAAAAAATTACTTTCAAAAAATTAAAAAATTAATTATTATAACAAAAGGGGGAAAAAATTGAATAACGACAGACTAAAAAGATTTCTAGCGAAAAAAAAAAGGGAAGCTGAAAAAAAGAAAGAAAAGACATTTATATCTACATTAGATAATAGTGTTAAGCCTCCATGCAAAAGGATGCTTACAGGACTACTTACTTTAGATTATTTACTACATGGCATGATGGAGGGTTCATTGTATGAAATTAGTGGTAAACCGTCAGCTGGTAAATCTACACTTTCTTGGAAAATGTTAGAAAAACTCCAATACATATATCCAGGAATATCTATTTATTACAACGATATAGAAGGAACTTCAAAAGATGAAGCATTTTTAAATAGATTCCCTCTTCTGAAAAGAGATGAGATAGTTATAGATGCTAATCCAAGTATAGAAGATTTCTTTAAAGATTTAGAAGAAATGTCAGATATGATAGATTTAGTTTTCATCGATACTATTGCTATGATGGATCCGAAATCTAGAATAGAAATGGAAAAATCTGAAATGGGTAAAATAGCTGGACTAATGACTAGAGGTTGGAAAAGATTTTTTGATATAGCAAGAAATGGTTTAAGAATGATTGCTATAAATCAATTAAGAGATAACCTAGACCCATATGCAGGAAATCAAGGTCCAAAGACACCAGGTGGTAATGCTTATCATTATGCTTTAACTGGACAGATAGAAATAAAAAGAGACGGTGGACAATCAAAAGCAGAAAAGGAAAAAGATATTTTTGGTAATGAAAAAATTAAAAACTGGAATACAGTTATAAAAATTTACAAAAATAAACAAGGACCTTTTGGTAAATCTATAACAACAACTCTTAATACTTCAGATGAAGGTGAAGAACAGTATAACACTTTTGATGAAGTAAAAGATTTAATAGCTTTTGCAAAAGTCTTTAATTTTATAGAACAATCTGGTGCTATAAACACTATCTATAATCTTACTGATGGAACAGAAAAAGTTAAATTAAAAGGTAAAGAAGCTTTAGAAGCACACTTAAGAAATAATATAGACGATTATATAGAACTTAAGATTTTTTGTTATAAAGCATTTTTACCTAGCAAATTCTTTTATTCTTTATATGACAAAATAATGATGATGGCGAGAGCTGAAAAAGTTATGTTTGATATAAAGAAACAATTAGATTTCAATAAACCAATTCAAACTCAACTTAATAAAATTAAGAAAGATGATCCTAATAAAGTTTTAGAAGAAATTAAAAAGAAATATCCTATTCAGTTATTCTTTAGTCCTGAAGAATTAGATACATTAAAAAAAGAATATGGAGAGCCTTGGACATACGTATTAAAAGAAAGAGTTGATGAAGATGAAGAGGATTAGAGATAATAAAGAATTTGAATTAATGATAGCTAATCTACTATGTGCTGAAGAGCATGTAGTAGATATGTTATCTACTTGTGATGAAAAAGATAGAAAAAAAATTGTAGGTTTTTTAAAAAATCTAAAGGAAGAAAGAAATAAAATTCTAGATTTCCCAGAGCAAAAAGACAAAAACAAATGGTGTGTCGTTAAACATTTGTTACTTGCCAAGTATCATTCTTTAGAAATGATGAATGATCAAAAAAATAAAGAGTATAATAATTTAATCAATCTATACAACAATATATCATCATTAATAAATAAATTCATTGATAATGATTTAGATGTTAAATGTAATGTATGTGTAGAAGATTTAATGCTCTTTAAGTTTTTTAAAAAAAATTAAAGGAAAGGGGGAAAAAATATGACTGTAACAGGAGTAGGTAAAGTAATCAGAATCAAAGAAAATGATAATGATGTACTCGGTGTGTTAGCTTTTGTCAGCGAAAAGACTAAGTTAGTTGATAAAATAGGTTTTAGTATAAAAAACACACCTAAAGGTTTGCAAAGTTTAAGGAACGTTATAGAAAGTAATGAGCTTATTGAAATAACTGGGAAATTATATAAAAATAGTAAGCAATTTTACATATCTGTAATTGATTTAAAAGTATGTCAGAAAAAGTATAAATTACTTAACGAGGTTGAATCTTCTACTATAGAAGTTTAGTTTTTAATTTTAATTTTATTTGGAGGTTGAAAAATGGTTGTTTTAATACATGATATAAAAAATTTACCAGAACAGGCAATTAAGTATTTTGAAAAATTTAAAGATTTAAAATTAGTTTATGAACAATTAGCTAAAGATAATATGAAAAATTATTGGAAGAATACAAAAACAATAATAGATTCTACAGCTAATCATGAATTTTATAATAAATGTAAAGAAAATAATGAAGAAAGAAAGTTCAGTAAAGAAGTTGATTTTGTTAAATTAAATGGTAGAGAAATAGTTAAAGTAGAGAATTTAAGAAATTATTTTTATAAAAAAGCTAACTTTAACGAAGATGATTATGAAGTTATAAAGCATAAAAGACAAGTTATAGATAAAACATTAGAACAAATATGTTCTAGTTTTCAAAATCAATTAGAAAAAGAATTAGAAGAACTTAGTGGAAAACATATAAGTCTTAAAAATCTTACTCCAGACAATACAGAAGTATATTTTATATCTGAAAAAAATGGAGAATCAACAAATGTTGAAAATGTTTTAAATATAGAAGATTTTTTAGTACTTAAAGAATTAAAAGATATATTAACATGTAAATTATAGAGTTAATAAAAATAATTAAGAGATAAAAATAAAAATTTATAACTATTTTATATAAAACATTTAATGATTATAAAATATATTATGAAGAAATTAGTTATGAACTATAAATATTATTATGAATAAAAAAATATCATTATTATATTTAACAAGTTATTTACAAATAGCAGTTTTTTTAATTCTATATTTTATAAAATATAGAAAGCGAAATATTAGGTTCTTTAAGTTTTAAAACTAAAAACATTTTTTATTCAGAAATAAATTTAGCTTTATTAGACATATATTAACAATTTTCTTATATTTTTAATTTATTATAATATATATGTGTGTCTTTTATAGAAATTATATCAAACATAAATGTATACGATCATTTGAGAATAAAAATATTAAAAAGCAGAATCCAGTTTTAATGTGAAGCATTAGATTGGGTTTTATTTTTTTAATTAAATATAAAAAATATAATTAAATTTGATTTTTTACATATAATACTGGTAAAAGAATAGAATAAATTTTCATAATAACCTTAATGATAATTTTTAATATTAAGATTATTTTTATTTATTCTAGTAGTAAACATATAAATTAAGAAAGATAAATTTCAATCCTTATTTTTACTGGATGATTATTTTTATAAAGACAGGAAAATATAACAGTAGTTTTTTAAAAATAAGTTTCAATCCTTATTTTTACTGGATGATTATTTTTATAGTTAAACCTATAAGAACAGAAGATATAATATATAAGTTTGTTTCAATCCTTATTTTTACTGGATGATTATTTTTATGGAAGAGTTATTATGTATGTAGATAACAAGAAGGAAGTTTCAATCCTTATTTTTACTGGATGATTATTTTTATGGAAGAGTTATTATGTAT
>SAMEA104404097__coassemble_876_pt1 | contig 27137 bp, 22 predicted proteins | sample SAMEA104404097__metabat2_low_PE_006 | metagenome-assembled genome bin SAMEA104404097 (sample SAMEA104404097) | Balaenoptera acutorostrata
TTTTAGGTGATTAATTTGGAACAATTATTTATAAATAAAACTAAATATACTAAAGCTCTTTATAATGATTTCTTAGATTTTCATTTAAAAACTTTTAAAGTTAAGTATTTTTTATTTAGTATATTTATTAGTACTCTATTATTTATTTGTATGTTATTACAAATAAATAATAACAATTATAGTTTAGCATTAATTTTTTTCATTTCTTTATTATTGTTTTTTATTTTTAGATATATAAAACCACAAAAAGAAGTTGAGGAAAATTTAAAAAGTGATACTATTACACAAGAAAAGGAATTTGAATTTATTTTTTATCAAAAACAATTTAAAATTGTTAGTGATGATCAATATACTATTATAAAATATAATGATTTATATAAAATCTTTGAAACTCAAAATTACTTTTATTTATATTTAGATAAATCCCATTCTTTTATTATAAGTAAATTTAGTTTTTTAAAAGGTGTTTCAATTGATTTTAGTTATTTTATTAAAAAAAATTATCCTTTTAAATATAATTATAAAGAAATATAATAATTTTAATTTTTTCTTGTTACATATATTTTCTTGTGCTATAATTATTTTAAAATTTAATAGATGGAGAAGATTATGAAAGATTTTTTTATTGTATTTATTATAAAAATACTAAATTTAATTTTAAAAATATGTAATAAAAAAGGTGGAAATCTACCTGGTAAATTAGCTTATGATTGGGATAAAAATATTTTTAAATACTTTAAAATTGATTGTCCTGTCATAGCTGTAACAGCAACTAATGGTAAAACAATGACAAATAATGCAATTAGAACTGTTTTTGAAAAAGCTGGTAAAAAAGTTATAAGTAATAATGAAGGAAATAATATGGAAACAGGAATATTATCAACATTATTAAAAAATTGTTCTTTAACTGGTAAAATTAAAGCTGATTATTTAGTTTTTGAAGTTGATGAAAATTATATTCCTGTTTTATTTGAAGATTTAAAATTAGATACATTAGTTATCCTTAATTTCTTTAGAGATCAATTAGATAGAAATGGTGAAATTGATACTTTGATTAATAAAATTAATAATTTTTTAAAGGATTTTACTGGAAATCTTGTTTTAAATGGTAATGATCCAAATGTTGTAAGACTTGGTCTTGCAAATCCTGATAATAATAATATCTTTTATTTTGGAGTAGATAAAAATGAACAATCCACTGATGTTTCTACAGAAGCTTGTGATGGAAAATTCTGTCCTATATGTAACGAGAAATTAGTTTATGATTATTATCAATATTCACATATAGGAAAATTCAAATGTCCAAATTGTAACTATGGTGATTTAGAAATGTATAAAACTGTTCAAAATATTGATTTTAATAATAAATCTTTTGAAGTTTCTGATGAAATTTATGAAATCAATTCTAATAGTATTTATATAATATATAATTTTGCAGCTGTTATATCATCTGCTAGTCTATATAATATAGATTCTATTTATATAAAAGAAGCGTTGAAATCATTTAATCTTAATAATGGAAGATTAGAAAATATATTAATAAATAATACCCCTACTCTTATAAACTTAGCTAAAAATCCAACTGGATTTAATGTTAGTTTACGATTATTAAAAGAAGATGAAAATAAAAAAGATTTATTTCTTGTTGTAAATGATAATAAATCTGACGGTTATGATATTTCTTGGATATGGGATATTAACTTTGAAGATTTAACTAATTATAATATTGATAGAATCATTTTATCAGGGCTTAGACCTTATGATTTAGCTATAAGATTAAAAACTGCTGGATTTGATACTAATAAAATAGAATGTTATGAAAATTTAGATGAAGCTGTAAAAAGCTTATATAATACAGATATTAAAAAATATGTTATTGCTAATTATACAGCATTACAACCTACTAGAAAAGCTTTAGGATTATAAAGGAGTTTATTATGAAAGAATTAAAATTATTAAATTTGTATCCTGATTTATTAGATTTATATGGAGATTCAGGTAATTTAAAAATATTAAAATATAGATTAGAACAACGAAATTATAAATTAATTATTGATAACTATTCAATTGATAATGCTAAACCTGATTTTGCTTCTTATGATATAATATTTGCAGGTGGTGGAACTTTAAAAGAATATAAATCTATTTATGAAGATTTAGCTGTTTATAAAGATGATTTAAAAAATGCAATTGATAATGGTGTGTTTTTTATACTTATCAATAGCTCTTATCATTTATTTGGTAAAGTTGAAAATTCTAATGAAGATTTTAGAGGTTTAGAAATATTTGATTATTCTACTAAATATTTTGATAATCTTACTGATCATGTTATTGGAAATATTGTTTTGGAAGTTAATTTAAATAATGTGCCTACTAAAGTATTTGGATTTGAAAACCATAATGCTTATGTATATAATGTTTCTTCTCCTTTTGGAAATGTTACAGAAGGAAAAGGAAATAATGAAACTGATAAAAATGAAGGATATTTTGATAAAAATGTTTTAGCAACACATCTTCATGGACCTTTACTTGCAAAAAATCCTGAACTTTCAGACTATATTTTAAAATATTGTTTAGAAAGAAAATATAACGAAGAAATAAATTTAGAAAAATTAGATGATACTTTTGAAGAAAAAGCAAGAGGGATTTAAGGTTTACTCCTTATTCCCTCTTTTTTTATAAGTGCATTACTCTTTGTTTAATTTCATTTGTTTTACCTTTATTCCAATAATCTTCTCCTAAATAGCCACATGTTCGTCTTATTACAATTAAATCTTCTTTATTTTTGTTTCCACAATTTGGACATTCCCATTCATTATCTTTATTTAAGACAATTTCACCTTCAAATCCACATTTTTCACATAAATCTAATTTTGTATTTAATTCTGCATATTGAATATTATCATATATAAATTTTATAATTGTTTCTAGTGCCTCTAAATTATTCTCCATATTTGGTATTTCAATATATGATAATCCTCCTCCTAAAGATATATCTTGAAAATTGCTTTCAAATTTAAGTTTTTCAAAAGCATCTATTTTTTCTCTAACATCTACATGAAATGAATTTGTATAATATCCTTTATCTGTTATATCTTTTATTGTTCCAAATTTTTCTTTATCTATTTTTGCAAATTTATAGCAAACATTTTCAGCTGGAGTTCCATATAATGTAAATTCTATATTAGTTTCTTTTGTCCATCTTTCAACAATTTCACGAAGTTTTTTCATTAATTTAATAGCAAATTCATATCCTTCTTTTTCAGTATGTGATACACCTTTTAATATCTTTGTTGTTTCATATATTCCTATATATCCTAATGATAGTGTTGAATATCCTCCATATAACATATCATCTATTTTCTTTCCTTTTTCTAGTCTAGCTATCGCTCCATATCTCCAATGTATAGGACTTATATCTGATATTGTTCCAACAAGTGAATAATGTCTACACATTAATGCTTCTTTGCATAATTCAAGTCTTTCATTTAGTAATTTCCAAAACTTTTCTTCATTTCCATCTGCAATTATCCCTATTTGAGGTAAATTTATAGTTACAACTCCTTGACTAAATCTTCCTTCAAATTTATATTTACCATTTTTATCCTTCCATGTTGGCAAAAAGTTTCTACATCCCATAGGACAAAAAACATTTCCTTCAAAGTTTTTTCTCATTTTTTTAGCTGATATATAATCTGGATACATTCTTTTTGCTGAGCATTTAATTGCAAGTCTAGTTAGATAATCATATTCACCACCTTTTAAACAATTAAACTCATCTAATACATATATTAATTTTGGATATACTGGTGTTATATAATTTCCTTTTTCATCTTTTATTCCTATTAATCTTTGCTTTAATATTTCTTTTATAATTTTTGCATTTTCTTTTATATATTCATCATCTATTTCTAAATGTAAAAATAATGTTACAATTGGTGATTGTCCACTTATAGACATAAGAGTATTTAATTGATATTGAAGCATCTCTAAACCTAGCTTTAATTCTTCATTTACTCTTTCTTCTATTAATTGCTCTATAACTTCATTTTCTATTTTTTTGTTATATTTTTCTTCTAATTCTTTTTTATAATTTAAATAACTTTTTCTTAAATATTTACCTAAATGAATTAAATCTATTGATTGTCCACCATATTGATTACTTGCAACTGCAATTATTATTTCTGATAAAACCATACATGCTTCTAAAAAGTTTTTAGGTGTTTCAATTTTCTTTCCATTAATTACAGTTCCATTGTCTAACATATCTTCTATATTTATTAAACAGCAGTTACATATTGGTTGTACAAAATAATCCGAATCGTGAAAATGTAAAATTCCCTCTTCATCTGCTTGTATTATCTTTTCAGGCAGTAATAATCTTTTTGTTAAATCTCTAGAAACTTCTCCAGCTATACAATCCCTTTGTGTAGATGCAACTGTTATATTCTTTTTAAAATGTTCATTAACTATTTCATTATTTTCATTTCTAATTAGCCCTAATATAGATTCATCAGTTGTGTTTTGTTTTCTTACTAAAGCTCTTGTATAACGATATACAATATATCTTTTAGCTAATTCATATCTCCCTATTTTCATTAATCGTTCTTCTATTAAATCTTGAATATCTTCTACTAAAAATCTTTTTTTGCCAAAATCTTCAATATATTCTATTATTCCTTGTATCTCTTCTTTAGTTGCTCTTTCTGATTCTCTAACCTCTGTATTAGCCTTTTCTATAGCTACTTTTATCTTTGTTCTATCATAATCAACAGCTCTTCCATCTCTCTTTATTACTTTCATAATAATTTTCCTCCTTGGGTAATTTATTTCTATTATATACATTAGTAGTTATTTTTCTGTTGCAAATACAACATATTATTTCTTATGTTTTACTTTTCGCATTTTAACTGCTTTTCTAGCATTATTACATTTTTATTACATTTTATTTAATATCTTATTTGCTATTTTTGTTGCTTTTGCAACTTAATTATTGTATAATATTTTTGAAAAAATAAAGGAAGTATTAATATGGATTTAAGTTTTAATTTAGAAAATTTTATACATGATTTTGAACATAATTGTATTAAAGCACAAAAACGAACTTTTACAAAAAATGAAGTCATTACTTCTTATGTAAAAAAAAGAAATCAATTTTGTATTTTAATATCTGGAAATGCTGATTTAGTACGTTACGATTTAAATGGTGATAGAACAATTATTGAACATTTTTCTAAATATAGTACTTTTGGAGAAGTTTTTTATTCTATTACTACCAATAATGAACTTTTAGTTGAAGCTCGTGAAAGATGTGAAGTTTTATTTTATTTATATGATAATATTCATTCAAAATGCAAAACTAATTGTAAATTTCATCAAACATTATCTGAAGCTTTACCAGAACTTATATTAAAAAAAATTACTGAATTAAACATGAGAGTAGAATTATTAACTAAACGTTCTACTAGAGATAAACTTTTAGCATATTTTTCTTTACTCTCTAATCAAAATTTTAATAAAAGTTTTACAATTCCTTTTTCCTTAACAGATTTAGCTGATTATCTAAGTGTTGATAGAAGTGCTATGATGAGAGAAATTAAACTTTTAAAAGAGGATGGTTTTATTGAAAAAAATAAAAACAAAATCACCTTGTTATATAAATAAAATTAATTATGATATAAACAAAAAAGACAGTATTCTGTCTTTTTATTATCTATCTTTCTATATCTCCTTTTTTCTTTAATTCATTCATTATTCCCGGATAAACTTCATTGTATGAAAAATTGTCTCCTATTAACCATTCATGTCCTATCACTGTTCCTAGTGTTAACGTTTTTGCTCTTTGCCTAGGTGTTGCACCTCTGTATTCAGGTATTTCTTCATCATCTTTTGCTAAAACATTTACAGGTACCAATGTTTTTCCTAAATTAGCCGCCCCAAAATTTCTATGATGTCCTTCTATAATATATTTTTTCCCTTCAACTTCAACTACTTCTATTTCTGATGATGGATAATATCCTTTTTCTTTTATACTTTTTATAATATCTTCTAATGAATTAAAACCAAATAATGTAGACCTTTCATCTTGTAACGGTAACAAGGTTTTAGGACTAACCCATTTTTTACCATATCTCTCATTTTTTAAATATTTATCTAAACACGTTAATATGGTTTCTCCTATATCTTCTGGTTTTGCATAAGATGTATCTACAATTAAATCATAATTATTTTCATCTTCTAAATCCACACCATATCTCTCAATATATCTTTCTTGCTCTCCTATTCTTCTTCTTTCTCTTGCTTCTGTAGCTTCTTCCAATGTTTTATATTTTTCTGTTTCAACACGCTTAAAAGTTCTTTCTCCAGCAATTCTAGGATCACATGTTAATCGTAAAGCAAATGAATCGGGAATATTATGAAAAGCTAATCTCGAATCAACTATCCAAATTTCATTTTCTCTCTTTTCTTGATTAACTTCTTCTCCCATTTTTTTAATATTTTCATCAATTATTTCGTCTATAACTCCTCTAATATCTTTTAACTCTTTTAAGCTATTTGCTAATGAGATTTCCATGTTTGATAAGTCTTTTCTTTCAATCTTAACATCCATGTAAGACTTAATTAATGCGTTTCTATATTTTTCATTGCTTACCAAGTCCTGTACTTCTTTTTTATTTTTTAACTCTTGCATTTTTTTCGTATCATTTATATTTTCATATAATTCTACTATTGTTTCCATATATTTTCTAAATTCATCGCCTGTATTAATTATATGTATATTGTTTTCTTCATACCCCTTTTCTAGCAATTGTTTTTTTAAAGCTCTAACAGCAGTACTTTTTCCTGTTACTGGTTGCCCAGATATTGTAATTATTTTATTTTTAATTATATTTTCTTTCATTATTTTCTCCCCAAAAAAAGCTATGTAGCTCTATTGTAACATTTTATGTCTATCTTGTCAATTTTCACACACATCTATGGGAATTTTATTTATTTTACCTAATTCTTCATATTTATTTATTCAACTTCATATATTTTAATAAAGAATTTTTAATGAAATGAGGAAAATATATGTTTATATATAATTTAAAAATAAATGGAAATAAATTGTTTAAATTGTTTTTTTCTTTTATGTTTATCTGCTTAATTATTCTCGTTGTAGTAGTTATTTTTAATATTTTTTCTGGTGCTATCAAAAATAATAATAACTCTGCCTATTTATCTAAAAGTGATACTTGCGTTATCTCCCCTAATAATTATACAAATGTTTTAAAAGCTGTTCATGAAAATATTGATAACTATGTAGGAACAAATATATCTTTTACTGGTTATGTTTATAAAGTATATGATTTAAAAGATAATCAATTTATTTTAGCTAGAGATATGATTGTATCTTCAGACTTTAGATCTGTTGTCGTTGGTTTTCTTTGTGAATGTAATCAAGTATCAATAGATTTAAAAGAAAACTCTTGGATTGAGCTGACTGGTGAAATTACAAAAGGAGACTATCATGGTGATATGCCAATTATTAAAGTTAACAAAATAACAAAAATAAATAAGCCTAATGAGGAATTTGTATATCCTCCTTCTGAAGATTATATATTAACTAATGGTGTTGTTTAATTTTAAAATTTATATATTTTTTATTTTTATATTTTATAACAAAAAAGAACTTAAAAAGTTCTTTTTCTTTACCTATCTATTAATTTTTTATTTGTTTTTCAGTTCTTTCTTTATCTACCTTTTATCAAATAAAGTCTTAAAAACTCCTTTATCTATAAGATTAGAAAATATATTTTTAAATATTATTAAAGCTATTGGTCCTATTAATAATCCCATAACTCCTATTAATTTAAATCCTGTATACATAGCTATTAATGTAAATATTGGATGAACTCCTATATTCTTACTTACTAATTTTGGTTCTAATATTTGCCTTATAATACTCATTATTATCAGTAATGAAATTATTGCTATTCCTAATTTGATTTCTCCATTTACAGCGCTAATGATTGCCCAGGGTATCATAACTGTTCCAGAACCGTAATATTGGTAAAGCATCGACAAATCCTATAAATAATGCCATCAATAATGGATATTTTATATTAAATCCTGTAAATCTTAAAACATATAGTCCTAATAAAGAAATTAAAAAAGAAACGAAAACTAAAGTTATTTCAGCTTTTAGATATTTTCCTAATGTATCTATTAATTCAATTAAATGTAATCGTATTTTCTTTACCCATAATTTAGGTAAATGATATTCTATTTGATCTAAGATATATATTTTATCTACACATATAAAATATAATGCAATTACTGTTATTCCTATACAGATTATTATAGATGGTAAACTTGTTACAAAATTTAATAAATTAGTTAATATCTTTCTTAATCCATTTGATATATTATCTAAAACATTTTCTGTTGATTTATTTATTATTGTAACCATTTCTTCTGCTAAATTTATTTTATCAAAATTAAACTTTGATATTAATTTTTGATATTGTATATATGCTTTATCTATATACTCATTTAGTCCTTGCAATAAGCTTGAAGATTCGGAAAATAAAGTAATTATTAACCAGCTGAATATTCCGACAATTAAAATAGTAGCTATCGTAAATATAATTATTGAACTTGTTCTTCTTGTTAATTTAGTTTTTTTCATGATGTATTTTATTATCGGTTCAATTATTAGAGAAATTATAAAAGCCACTAAAAATGGCATATAAAATACCGATAATTTAAATGCTAAATATATACCTATTAATATTAAAATTACATATAATATCCTTTTTGATACTCTTGTCCAATATGTAACATTAAATATCATAAACTCACCTTTATTCTTTTTCTTTTATTTCTATTATATGCAAAATATACATTTTTATAATATTAATATAAAAAGTAACTTAAATACTTCAAAATATCTAAGTTACTTTTTATTTATAGATTGTTAACAATATCTTTAAATTTATTTCCTCTGTCTGCAAAATTTTTAAATAAATCAAAACTTGCACTTGCCGGTGAAAATAAAACTATTTGACCAGGTTTTGCTTGTTTTTTTGCAAGATTTACTGTATCTTGTAAATTATCACACATACATATATCAATATGTTTCTTTTGTTTCTCTTCTTCATCTTTTACAGCATCAAATATTTTTCCAGATGTTTGACCTAATAATATTAATGTCTTTACATGTTCTAATATTGGTTTGGCAATTGGAGTATAATCTAATTTTTTATCATATCCTCCGGCTATTAATACTATTTCTTCTTTAAATGAATTTAATCCTGCTATTGTTCTTGTTGGTGATGAACTAACAGAATCATTATACCATTTAACATCATTAATTTCTCTTATAAATTCTAATCTGTGTTCAACTGGTTTAAATTCTTTTATTGCTTCTACTGCTGTATCTGTATCAACTATTGAAGATGTTGCAGCTAATGCTGTTGCTATATTTTCTAAATTATGTTTTCCTCTTAATAAAATATCATTAATATCTAACAAATGACTTCTAATTCCTTCATTACATTTTTTTACAATATCTTCATAAACAATATATCCATCTTGTAATGGTTCTTTACTGCTAAAATAAATAACTTTTCCTTTAGCTTCTTTTCCACAATTTTTTGTAATTTCATTATCATAATTTAGGACTAGAATATCATTATCTTTTTGATATTTAAAAATGTTTTTCTTAGCCTCTATATATTCTTGATAATCCTTATGTATGTTTAAATGATTTGGTGTTATATTTGTAATTACAGCAATATCTGGACTTATTTTCATATTCATAAGTTGGAAACTGCTTAACTCTAATACTACAATATCAGTAGGCTTTATATCTTTTAATTTAGTAAATAAAGGTGTTCCGATATTTCCTCCTAAATATGTATTATATCCTGCTTTTTTTAATATCGCATTTATCATACTTGTTGTTGTTGTTTTTCCATCACTTCCTGTAACTCCAATTACTTTGCAAGGACACATTTTCATAAGAAGTTCTATTTCTGTGGTAACAAGCGCTCCTCTTTTTTCTTCTTCTACTAATTCTTTTTTTGTTGGCATACAGCTAGGTGAACGAAAAATAATATCAAAATTTTTTAATTTGTTTAAATAATCTTTTCCAAATGAATAACTGAAATTATAATCTTTTATTTTATTCATTATTTTTTTATCTATTTCACTTTCATTTTTATCATTAAAAATAGTAACCTTCGCTTTTTTTTCATATAAATAATCTATTAAAGGCATATTGCTTACACCTATTCCTATTATTGCAACTTTTCTATATCTTATATATTCTTCAAACTCTACTAATTTTTCATTTATAAAATCCATAGTATAATTCCTCCTACCTTCGTTATTATATAACACAACAAAATAAAAAACAAACAATATAATATATTTTATTAAAATATATTATATTTGTGCAACTATTTTATGTTTATTTAACAATTCTTGCGATTTATGTTAATTAATGTTATAATAAAAGTATGTTTAGTAAGGAGGATTATTTATGACAACAAGAAAAAGACTAAACGAAAAATTTAATATTGGGAACTTACCTGAACACAATGTTTCTGCTATAGAACATAAAAAGCGGTCAGAAAACAATTTGAATTCTGGTAAACTTTTTAAAGAATCTGTTGAAGAATGTTTGAAATTAGGAAGTTTCAATAACTGGGATTGTGTTTTAAAATTCCCTAAAAATACTTTATACGCATTTGATTCAAGATATGCCAATCTTCAAAATGGAGCTGTAAATACCTTAGAAAAATCAGCTTGTGGATTGTTTGTAGCTTATAATTTATTAAAAAATTTCTATCATCTAGATATTGATTTTTTAGAATTCAAAATAGCTATGGAACAAAAAGGTTATAGACAGTGGAATATTCCTGGATTAAAAAATGCTGCTGGTAGACCTGTAACTCTAAATGAACCTACAGTAAATTTAGAAACTTTAAAAAACAAGTTTACTGGAAACAATGAATTACAAAAATGTAACTCATTAAATGAAGTATACTCTAAATTTGGAAATCCCTTTGGAATTGGTATCAGTGCATTTTTTATTGATAATGTTATCAAATTAGTTTTTAATGATAATAATATTGATATTGCTGACGATACTCGTATTAAATCAGTAGAACATATTTTAGAAGTTCTTGAATCTGGTTATCCAATTTTAATGCGTGTAAATAATGCAATTTATCATGATGATCCAAATCGTGGTGAAGGGCATTATGTTACAGTTCTTGGATTTTCAAATGGAATGGCATATATTTTTGATACTAGTATTGAAAATGAAGTAATCATTCCAATTGAAAGACTTTTAAAAGCTTCTATTGCAAATGTAAATACTATTTTCGTTTGGAATACAAATCCTAATATTAGAAAAAAATAGTCCAATAAAGAGATGTTTTAATAACATCTCTTTTACTTAAATATCAATTATTTATATCAATATTTTATTTTCTTTTTCATCAATCGGTAATTCTATTATTATTTTTGTGCCTTTATTTATTTTAGATTCTATTTTTATATTTCCACCTGATAATTCAATTATTCTCTTAACAATAGAAAGACCTAAACCGCTTCCTTCTCCAGAATGTGATATATCTACTTGATAAAATTTACTAAATATTCTATCAATATCTTCTTGTTTCATTCCTATCCCATTATCTTTTATAAATATTTCAATTTTTTCCTCTTTTTTTTCTAGTTTTATTTCTATTTTTCCTTCTTTATTTGAAAATTTAATAGCATTATCTATTAAATTTGTCCATACTTGAAATAATAAATCTTCATCACCTTTAAAAAATACATTATCATAAGATATAGAAACTTTTAATTCTTTTTCTCGCCATCTAGGTTCTAATATAGCTAATACTTTTCTTAGTTGTTCTGTTAAATTAATATTTGTTTTATTTATTATTCTATCCTGATGTTGAAGCTTTGCAAGTTTTAAAGTGTTATTTGATAGTTTTAATAATCTATCTGTTTCTTCCATTATAATTGATATATATTCTTCTCTATCTTCTTTACTTAAATTATCATCATCTAATAATTTAGTAAATCCCTGTATAGAATTTATAGGTGTCTTTATTTCATGTGATACATTATCAATAAAATCTTTCTGTAATAGTTCTGTTTTTCCTAGTTCTTTTACCATATAATTAAAATTCTGTACAAATTCTGCTGTTTCATCATTTCTAGTTGTTTCTAATCTTACGTTAAAATCTCCTGATGCTACTTTTTTAGTTGCATCAATCATCTTTTCTAATGGATTTAGTATTTTTTTACTAGAAATCTTTATTATAGCTGTACTTATTATAATTGAATTTAATAATATTATTACTATAGACCTTCTTATGATTGATAATATTTCTTTTAATCCTTCTTTTCCTGCAAGATTTATTTCTATTATTTTTGTTGCTTCCTGATTTACAAATATATAAAATCCTAAAATAGAAAATATAACTACTAGTAAAATTGTTATTACAAATTCTATTACTAATTCTCTTTGAATTGATTTTTTTCTTCCTATAACTTTTTCAAACATATTTACACCTTCTCATTTATAATTGCTTTATATCCTATTCCTCTTACTGTAATTATCTCAAATTCATTAACATCTTTTAATTTCTCTCTAATTCTTTTTATATGTACATCTACGGTTCTATAATCTGATTCACTTTCTAATCCCCATATTTCTTCTATCAACTCTTGTCTAGTAAATATTGTATCTGTAGTACTTAAAAGTTTATATAATAAATAAAATTCTTTTTGTGCTAAATTATAAATTTTATCTTTATTTGTTACACTTAGTTGCTTATAATCTAATACTAAATTTCCAATCTTAATTTTCTTCTCATTAGCACTTTTCGCTCTTTTTAATAGTACCTGTACTCTTAATATCATTTCTTCCATATTTATTGGTTTTACCATATAATCATCTGCACCTAGTAAAAATCCTGTTTTTTTATCTTGAATATCACTTTTGGCAGTTATCAACATTATTGGTATTTCATATTTTGAATTTCTTAATTCTTTTATTAATTCAAATCCATTTAAATTAGGCATCATTATATCACTTATAATTAAATCTATATAATTCCTATCTAACAAATCTAATGCTATCTCTCCATTTACCGCTTCATAGGTATTATAATTATTTTTTTTCAAATATGTAACCATTAATTTTCTTAAATTTTTATCATCTTCTACTACTAATATATTAAACATCTTACACCTCTTTAAGGATTAACTTATTTATCTTAAGTCCCTATTTTATTATTTCATAATCTTTTACGTATATCGCTATAATTATACAAAACATAAATGAACTATTTATGAATTTTCTATATTTATTATACAAAAAAACATAAATAATATCAAAGTATTATCTATGTTTTTATATTTTTATTTTTAATTACTATTATCCTCCTATCTGTTATTTGTTCGTTAATTTTTATTAAATTTTATTTGTCTTGATACAAAATTTAAAATGTTAAAATCATTAATTTATACCTCCTTTTTATTATTGTATTTTGTATCTTTATTAAAATTTTCTTAATTATACAAAAAATAAATGAATTAATTATGAACATTTTCTTATAACAAAGAGAGATTTTTTAATCTCTCTTTGTATCTATTATTGGTATTTCTTTTATAGTTTCTTTAGTTAATGAATCTACTATCATTATAAATTTAACATTTCCATTTACTCCATCTTCTAACATTGTAAAATTATTGTATTCTTTTGATAATTCTTCTAATTTTTCAATTCTTGTTGTTAGATTTTTCAAATCACCATTTATATAATTACAGATTTTTTCAATTCCATCTTTATTAAATTTACTTATTCCTGCTGATAATGTATTTACTCCATCACTTAAATCTTCTGCACCTTTTGTTAATAATGTATTTGCTTCTAATATTTGTACTCCACTATCATCTAAAGTTGTTAATCCTTTTTTCATTTCATTAGAACCATTTTGCAATGTCTTTGTTGCTGCTGACATCTTTGATGTTCCTTCATATAATGTTTTAGCACCTTTTGATAACTCTCCTGTTTTCGTTTCTAAAGTTATTGTTCCTGTTTTTAATGTATCAATACCTGTAGTTAATTTATCTGTTCCAGAACTTAATGAATTTAGTCCTAATTTAACTTGTTTTAGTCCTTCTTTTAATGCAATCATTTGTGAATTATCTGTAGCTTTCAAAATATTTATCGTTTCTTCTTCAGCTTTTATATTTGCTTTTAATAACATAATTATCGAGTTATTACTATCTATTTGTGCTTTTAACATCGCTTTTTCTGTTTCTTCTTCTGCTACATTATATTTTGCATTTAATCCTTTATTAACTTGTGTTAAACTGTTTATTGTACTTTTATTAGTATTTACTAATTGATTCAATTCTTTTAATTTGCTTGTATTGTCTACAACTGGAATACTATCTAACTTTTTAATAATTCCATCTATACCAGCAATAAGTTGTACTTCTCCATTTTTTAACCCTTTAGTTCCAGTTAATATTTCTTCTAATTTTTGATTAACCGTATTTAAATTAGTTCCTACTAACTCTACTCCATCTGCTACTTGTTTTGCTCCAGCATTTAATTGACCGTTATTTGTATTTATTGCTTTTATTCCATCATTTATTTTTGTATAATTACTATTTGCTGATTTCATTCCATTTGTTATTTGTCCCATAGCTGTTTCAAATTCTTTCATTTTACCACTATATACAGAAGTACCTTCTTTTAATGTATTAGCACCAGCTTCTATTTGTTTACTTGATGATGATAATATATTTACTTGACTATATATTTTTTCCATATCATCAAATATATTTAAATCTTTTTCTTCTAAAACTTTTGGTGTCACTAAATTCATAATGCTATTCATCTCAAAATTAGTTGTATCCATTGTTATCTCAATACTATTTGGTATTTCTAATTTATCACTTTTTATATCTAAACTTTCTTGTAATCCAGGCATTGCCATTCCTAAAGCTATTGTTCTTGTTCCATCATTTATTATTTTACCATTTGTAATTTCAATGTTTTTATTTTTTTCATTATCAATTATTGTTCCTGCAACTACTACAAATGGTGTAAACATTTTCTCATCTCTACCATTAATTTTTACAATATGTTCATCTTTGTTTTTATATTCTATTGTTATTTTTACTTTTCCGCTTTTTCCTACTATTTCTTGTGGTTCAATATCTTTTCCATCTAAATTGTATTTTATTTTTATTTCTATTGGTAAATCTTTATTGCTTTCTCCTTGATAATATATATCATGTTTTTCTGAATTCCATGTTAAAGAATTCTCTTTTTGTTCAAATTTTTCTTCACCATTTGTATTTTTAATATTAATTAAATCTGTCATATCTTTAATTAATTCTTCATTTTCATCATTTTGTAAATGTGTACTTACAATTGTTTCATATTTATTCCCTTTATTATTTACTTTACTATATACTGTTTCATCTTTCGTATATGCAAATACTGGAGTTGTATATAAAACCATTGTACATAATAAAATTGTTGATATTATCTTAGATATTTTTTTAAAATTCATATTATCTTTTCTCCTTTTTATAATTATAAATTATCGTCATTTCAATTTATTTAATTAGATATTTTACTCATACCTTTTGTTGTTTTGCATATCAATTTATCAAATAGCATTAAAGCTGCTGGTAATACCATTATTACTGTCGCAACACTTATTAATGCCCCTCTTGACATTAAAGCACATAATGAACCTATCATTTCTATTTTTGAATATGCACCCACTCCAAATGTCGCTCCAAAGAAACATAATCCACTTACTATTATTGAACTTATTGAAGTTCCAAGAGCATCTCCTATTGCATCTTTTTTATTTTTTTCTTCTTTTCTATTTTGTATATACTTTGTTGTAATTAATATAGCATAATCAATTGTAGCTCCTAATTGAATTGTTCCTATTACTATTGATGCTATAAATGGTATTTTTACATTAGTAAAATATGGTATTCCCATATTTATAAATATAGCGACTTCTATTACACATATTAAAATTACTGGTAATGCAAATGATTTTAAAACAATCATCATAATTAAAAATATTACTACTATTGAAAATGCATTTACACTTTTAAAGTCATGATCACTTATTTCAACTAAATCTTTCATAAGTGGTCCTTCTCCTACTACTTTTGCATTTTCATCATATCTTTTTACTATTTCATTTATTTTTCCTATTTGCTCATTTAATTCATTTGTTGCAATCTCATATTTTGAATTAATTAGAACCATCTGTTTATCTTTACTTTGAATCATATTTAATAATTCTTTTGGTATCATCTCTTTTGGTATTCCTAAATCAGATAATTTTGAATATGCTAAAGTAAAATCAACTCCATCTAAATTTTCTATATCATTTAACATTTTATTCACATTATCATTTGGTATATCTTTATCAATTAAAACTAATTCTTGTGATACTAATCCAAATTTATCTTTTAATGTTTCATTTGCCACAACACTATCTAATTCTTTTGGTAATGAACTATCTAATTTATAATATACTTCTGTTTTTACATATCCATATAACGCAATTGGAATTATTAATAAAAATACTATGATAATTGCTTTATAATGTTTTATATTAAATTCTGTTAACCCTTTAAATTTAGGTAATATTTCTTTATGTCTTGTTTTCTCTATCCATTTATCAAATTGTAATATTAATGCTGGTAAAATTGTTATAACTGATATAACTCCAAATAATACACCTTTTGCCATTACAATTCCTATATCTTTTCCTAATGTTAAATTCATACTACATAATGCTAAAAATCCTGCGATTGTTGTTAATGAACTTCCTAAAACTGATGTAAATGTTTTTGCTATTGCTTTACTCATTGCTTCATTCTTATCTTTTATATTTTCAAGTTGTTGTCTATAACTATGATATAAGAATATAGCAAAATCCATTGTAACTCCTAGTTGTAAAACTGCACTTATTGCTTTTGTTATATATGATATTTCTCCTAAAAATACATTAGTTCCCATATTGTATAAAATTGCAATCCCTATACTTGATAATAATATAAATGGTGCTACATAAGAATCTAATGCTAATCCTAGAACTATTAAACATAAAGCAACAGCAATAATTACATATATCGCTATTTCTTGATTAGATAATTCCCTTGTATCTAATAATGTAGCTGTCATACCACTGATTTTACATTGTTTGTCTGTAATATTTCTTAATATCTCAACAGATTTCATTGTTTCATCTGATGATATTGCTTCTTTAAAAGTAACTAGCATTACTGTCATATTATCTTTATACATTTTTTCTGTTAACTCTTTTGGTAACATTTCAATTGGAATATTATTTCCAATTAAATCAGGTGTTCCTATAACTTTTTCAACATTGTTTACTTCTTTAATTCTCTCTTCTAATTTTGCAATGTCTTTTGTCTCCATATTTTCCAGTAAAATCATAGAAAAAGCACCCATATTAAAATCATCAGTTAAAATCTTTTGTCCTTGTACTGTTTCAATATCATCTGGTAAATAAACTAAAATATCATAGTTAGTTCTAGTAGCTTTAATTCCTAAAAAACTAGGAATTAATAAAACTAACATCAAAAAAATAATTAAGCCTTTGTGTTTACAAACACACTTTCCAAATCTTTCCATACTAACCTCTTTTCTAATTAGGAAATAAGTAACATACTTTTTCCTCTCTTTAATATTTAATTAAAATATAAAAAATTATGCTTATTTTTATAGTCATAATTAAACTTTTATTATTATAGCAAATAAAAATGAACTGAATATGAACAATAAAATTTTGTTCATTTCAGTTCACTATTACTATTATCTACTTATTCTATCCAATCTACTACTTAGCCTACTTAATATTTCATATAATATAGTTTCAGCTTTTTCTGCTAAATAATTAACTGTAACTTCTTTATCTTTTTCTTTTCCTATTAATGTAACTGTATCTCCTGGTTTAACCTCGACATTCTCTGGTAATCTAATCATTAATTGATCCATACAAATTTTTCCTATTATTGTTCCATATTCTCCATTTACAATAACTTTTGTATTTTTATTAGATAATGATCTTGGATATCCATCAGCATATCCTATGCTTACTGCCGCTATTTTTTCTTCTTTTTGTGACTTATAACTTCTCCCATATCCTACTGTTTCATTTTCTTTAATTTTGTTTATAGATTCTATCCTTGATTTTAACTCTAGTACAGGTTTCAATTCAAAATTATCTTCTTCATCTTCTTTAACTCCATATAAAAATAAACCTGTTCTGACATATTTAAAATTACATTCATTATAATTTAAAATTCCATAACTGTTTTGTATATGTACTTTACCTGTATCATATCCTTTTTCTTTTAAACTATTTATACATATATTAAATTTTTCTATTTGTTTTTTAGTAAATTCTGTTGAATTTTTCTCTTTTTCATCTGCTACTGCTAAATGACTATATATTCCTGTTATTTTAATATTATTACATCTATATATTTCTTCTATTTTATCAATTTCATTGTATTTAAGGCCTATTCTATTCATTCCTGTATTTATTTTTATATGCACTTTTATCATATCTTTTATTTTTCTTTTTTCTAATTCTTTTTGAAGTTCTTCTACATATTCATTATCTACTATTGTTTGAGTTAAATTATATTTAACAACTTTATCTATCTTTGAAATTGGAGTGTAACCTAATATTAATATTTCTCCTTTTATATTATTTTCTCTTAAATGTATTGCTTCTTCTAATGTAGCAACTGCAAAATCTTTGATTCCAATTTCATTTAATTTATTTGCTATTAATATATCACCATGTCCATAAGCATTTGCCTTTACCACAGCTATAATATTTGTTTCTTTATTAAGTTTTTTCTTAATTTCATTAATATTATTCTCTAAATTATCTAAATTTAATTCTATCCACGCTCTACTGTCAAACTCCATATATATCCTCCAAGCATAATTCGTATATTTTTTATTTTAATTAATCATTATATAAGTTATATTTTTTTCTTTCTTTATATGTTGTGTGTAATAGTTTATGTGCTATATTACTTCCTGGTTTCTCTAAATATTCTTTGTATATTTTCTTCACTATTGGATTTTCATGTGATTTTCTTATCGTGCTCTTTTCGTCTATTGAATATAAAGCATCTGCTCTTAACTTTCTTACATCAACTTCTGCTCTTATTTTAGAACTTTTAATTGGTTGACCACCACCCATTACACATCCACCTGGACATGCCATTATTTCTACAAATTGATAATCTGCTTTTCCTGACTTTATTTCATCAAGTATTATTCTTGCATTGGCTAATCCACTTGCTGCTACTACTTTTATATCTTTTCCATCAATATTTACTGTTGCTTTTTTTATTCCGTCCGCACCTCTTACTTGTTCAAAATCAATTTTTTCTAAATTCTCTCCTGTCAATACATCTTGTGCTGTTCTAAGTGCTGCTTCCATAACTCCACCTGTTGTTCCAAAAATTGCAGCAGCTCCTGTAGCTTCTCCCATTGGCTCATCAAATTTACTATCTTCTAATTTTTTAAAATCTATATTTGCATATTTAATCATCCTAGCAAGTTCACGGGTAGTAATTACATTATCTACATCTAAAAGTCCATTATTTTTCATTTCTGGGCGTGTAGACTCAAATTTTTTGGCTATACATGGCATAACAGAAACCATATATATTTTTTCAGGATTTATTCCTATCTTTTTAGCATAATATGTCTTTATTAAACTTCCAAACATTTGATGTGGTGACTTACATGTTGATAAATGATTTAATAATTCTGGATCATTCATCTCTATATATTTAATCCATCCAGGACTACACGATGTAATCATAGGTAAATTATCATTTGATTTAAATCTTTCTATAAATTCATTTGCTTCTTCCATTATTGTAAAATCAGCACCTGTATTTGTATCAAATACTTTATCAAATCCTAATCTTTTTAATGCAGTTACCATTTTACCTGTTACATTTGTTCCAATCGGCATACCAAATTCTTCACCTAAAGCAACTCTAACTGCTGGTGCTGTCTGTACAACTACATAGCAATCTGGGTCTTTTAATTTCATTCTAACTTCATCTGTTGTATCTTTTTCATGTAAAGCTCCTGTTGGACAAGCCTCTATACATTGACCACAAAATGTGCAATTAACTTCATTTAAACTCTTATCACCAACAGTTGAAATACAAGAATCAAATCCTCTGTTTATAAAGTCTATAGCTCCAACTTTTTGAATATTTTTACAAGCCGCAACACATCTACCACATAAAATACATTTATTAAAATCTCTCACAATTGATGGTGATAAATCATCTATTTTATGTTCATGTCTTACTCCTGGAAATTCAATATTTAATATATTGAATTTGATAGCTAAAGCTTGAAGCTCACAATTTCCATTTCTAGTGCAAGTTAAACAATCTTTATCATGATTAGAAATAATCAAGTCTAAAATAGTTCTTCTAGCTTCTAAAATATCTGGTGTTTCAGTATGCACGACCATACCTTCTTCAACAGCTTGAATACAAGAAGTTGCAAATCCTTTTTTTCCTTCAACCTCAACAATACACATTCTGCAATCTCCAACCTCATGAATATCTTTTAAATAACACAATGTAGGTATATCAATACCACATTCTCTAGCCGCATCTAAAATAGTAGTACCTTTTTTAGTAGTAACCTTTTGACCATCAATAGTCAAAGTAACCATATTCTCTTCCATTTTTCCTCCTTTGAAACATTTTGAACCATTTTGAACCATTTAGGGGACACCCTTTAAAATGTGTCATTTTTGTTTCTTGTTTTTTATTCCTTTTATTATTAATTTCCAATAGCATGGAAAGGACATTTTTGTATACAAGTACCACACTTAATACATTTTTCTTGTTCTATTGCTCTCTTATCTCTTCCTTCTCCTTCAATCGCTCCAACTGGACAATTCTTTTGACATATTCCACATCCTTTACATTTTTCTGGATCTATTGTTATTTTTGATAATGCTTTACATTCTAAAGCCTTACACTCTTTATTTATTGCATGATCTATAAATTCTTGTCTAAAATATCTCAATGCACTAATTACTGGGTTTGGAGCACTTTGCCCAAGTCCACATATACTTGCTCTTTGTATAATTTTAGCTAATTTTTCTAATTTATAAATATCTAGTTCTGTTCCTTCTCCATTACATAGTCTTTCTAAAATCTCTAACATTCTTTTTGTTCCTATTCTACAAGGAGTACATTTTCCACAACTTTCACTTACTGTAAATTCTAAATAAAATTTTGCAAGTGCTACCATACATTTAGTTTCATCCATTACAATTAATCCACCAGATCCCATCATTGAACCAATTTCTTTTAATGACTCATAATCAATTGGTGTATCTAGATGTTCTGCTGGTATACATCCTCCTGATGGTCCACCTGTTTGCGCAGCTTTAAATTTTTTGTTGTTTGGTATTCCCCCACCTATGTCGTAAACAATTTCTCTTAATGTTGTTCCCATAGGTACTTCAACTAGTCCTGTGTTATTTACGTTTCCTCCTAAAGCAAATACTTTTGTTCCTTTAGAATTTTCTGTTCCTATTGCTACAAACCATTCATAACCTTTTAATATTATTTGTGTTATGTTTGCAAATGTTTCAACATTATTAATTAATGTTGGTTTACCCCATAAACCTGCTTGTGCTGGATATGGTGGTTTTACTCTTGGTTGACCTCTTCTTCCTTCTATTGACTCTAATAATGCAGTTTCTTCTCCACATACAAATGCTCCTGCTCCTAATCTTATTTCTAAATCAAAACTAAAATCTGTTCCAAATATATTATTTCCTAATAGTCCATATTCTTTTGCTTGATTAATAGCTGTTTGTAATCTATGTACTGCAATTGGATATTCAGCTCTTACATAAATATATCCTTTATTAGCTCCAATACAATATCCTGCTATTTCCATCGCTTCAATAACTGTATGTGGATCGCCTTCCAAAATGCTCCTATCCATAAACGCTCCTGGATCTCCTTCATCAGCATTACATACTACATATTTTTGATTACTTTCATTTTGTTTTGTTAACTCCCATTTCTTACCTGTTGGAAATCCTGCTCCGCCTCTACCACGTAAACCTGATTTTTTTATGATATCGATAACTTCATCTTGATTCATTTCTGTTAGCACTTTTCCTAATGCTCTATATCCATCAAAAGCTATGTATTCCTCAATATCTTCTGGATTGATTACTCCACAATTTTTTAGTGCGATTCTTTTTTGCTTTTTATAAAAACTTAAATCATCTAATTTTGTTACTTTACTTCCATCTATATCTTTAGCTAGAAGTCTTTCTACTATTTTTCCTTCTACTATATGTGATTGTATTATCTCTTCACAATCTTCTGGTTTTACCATTGCATAAAATGTATCGTCTGGTCTTATTATTACGATTGGCCCTTTTGCACATAGCCCAAAACAACCTGTTTTAATCACTCTAACATTTTCAATATTTTTTTCTTTTAATATTTTTTTAAAGTTTTCCAATATTTTTGGAGATTTTGATGATGTACATCCTGTGCCATTACATACTAAAATATGCTTTTCTCTAGTATTTGCATTAACATTTACTCTTAATTCTAATTCTTTTTTCTTTTTCTCCCCAATTTTATAAAGTTCTTCTAAACTAATCATATTTTTTCCTCCTTTGAAACACTCTTAGTCTGCACTATTTCCTTCATTTTCTTTTATTAATTGGTCTAATACTTCATCTAATTTTTGAACTGTTGCTTTTCCATATACTTCTCCATTTACTGTAAATACTGGCGCTAATCCACATGCTCCGACACATCTTGTTTGATCTATTGTAAATAAGCCATCTTTTGTTGTTTGACCTGGTTCTATTTTTAATCTCTCTGTTAATCTGTCCATGATTTTTTGTGAACCTTTTACATAACATGCTGTTCCTAAACATACTGATATTGTGTATTTTCCTTTTGGTTCTAGTGTGAATCTTGAATAAAATGTTACTACACCATAAATTTCTGCCATTGGTATTTTTAAAAATTCAGATAATTCTTCTTGTACATACATTGGTACATATCCATAATGTTCTTGAACTTCGTTTAGCATTTGAATTAAATTGTCTTTTTCTGGTTTATATATTTTTAATAATTCTTCTAAGAATTTGTCTTCTTTTCCACATTTACAAGTGTCGGATAAAATTTTTTTATTTTTTTCCATACCCCTTCTCCTTTTTATAATTTTATTAACATTAATTGAATTATATCAAACTAAAAAATTTTATACAATGGTTTAATGTCTAATATTTTTTATTATTTAACCCTCTTTATCTTTAAATAAAATCTATTAAGTTCTTAGAAAAAATATACATAAAATTTCTATTTTAATTTAAAAAAGCAAACTAATAAAGTTTGCTTTTTTCTGAATCTTATATTGCTTCTAAAGTACCTCTAATTTTTCAAGTTTTTTCTTTGCAATTTCAAAAGTTTCTTCAGTCGTCAATCCAGTAGTATCAATGTAAATATGTTTAGATTTTTTAAATGCCTCTAAATCTTCATTTCCTGCACATATTTCTTGATAAGCCCTTCTTGTTTCGCGCTCTTGCCTTCTAATATATTCAATATACTCAAATTTGTCAGCATCTGGATCATCTTTGATCCTATCATAAGCTATTTTTGCTTCTGCTACTAAATGAATAATAACATCACATTTGGGCAAATCTTGAATACGATTTAGTTCTGCAATCCACGAATAACTATAACCTTGTACTGCTCCATGTACGAAACTATCTAAAAATCCTCTTTGAGTAATAATGAAATCGTACTCATTCGAATTTTTCCATTTTTTGAAATGTTCCGCAAAAATTCTGTTATCTAATGCAAATAACATCCTGTCTGTATATGGATCATTTGAAACATTTAATAAATCTTTTACTAAATGTTCATCATACGGAAGTCTACTTGTTTTTACATTAAATTTCCGTTCTGTCAACCAAGCATTAAGATTAGCTACAAGAGTTGTTTTTCCTGACCCATCTAATCCGCTAACTACAATCCATTTTGTCTTACTGTTGTCTTTCATATAAAATTCTCCTTTTCTTTGACATTATTCTCTATATATAGAGAATATAAAACTATGTTTGCAAGTTACTATTAATTATACTATTAATATCTTTTTATGTCAATTGAATATACATGATATTTCTTTCCAGCCTTTTATTATATCATTATCTATATTTAAATTACCATTGCCTATTCCTATATTTACATTTATTTTATTAAGCCCATGATAATCACTACCTCCTGATTTATATAAATTATTTTTTCCACAAATATCTAATAAATATTTTGTTTGTTCATCACTAAAAGTTGTATAATAACATTCTATTCCATCTATTTTATAATTTTCTAATATATAATTTAATATTTTAATTGAATTCTCTCTATATTCAAATATGTGTGGTAAAAAAACTAATCCTCCTGCTTTTCTTACTAAATTTGATGCTGTATTAAAATCAGGAACTAAATCATCCATTTCGACATATAATGGACTTTCAGGACTTGACATATACTTTCTATAAAAAATTTTAACATCTTCCCAAGCATCTTCTGTTATAAATTTTCTGTTCTCTTCATTTTTTTTAATTTCATTATGAATAAATTTTGAAGCAAACATACTACTATCAAATTCTTCAATACAATCTTTTTTAATCTTTATTCCCATTTTTATACATTTTTCATATAACCTCTTAGCCTCTATTTTATTTCTTTCTTCAGCCGGTAAATATATTTCTTTAACTAATTCATTCATTTTTTTATAATCTATTCCATATCCCAAAATTTCAATTGGGATATTTAATACTTTTGTATTTAGTTCTATACCCGGAATTATTTTTCCTGTATAATATTTTTTTATATCAATTTTTTCAAGTTCTTCGTATGCTAGTGCTGTATTATGATCTGTTATTGAAATAATATCTACTTTTCCTTCTGCCTTTTTTAAATATTCTATAACGTCATCTGTTCCATCAGAATATTTTGTATGTGTATGTAAATCTATCATAATTTTCTCTCCTTTATAATAATTTTTCTAATTCTTTTATTTTATCTCTTACTTCAGCTGCTTTTTCAAATTCCATATCTCTTGCATATTCTAACATTTCATCCGTTAATTTTGCTATTACATCTTTTATATCTTCATCTTTTTCTAATTTGTATTCTACACCTATATCACTTACATCAACTGCTGTTATTGAATCTCTTATTGATTTTTTGATTGTTTGTGGTATTATATTGTGTTTTTCATTATATTCCATTTGTATTTTTCTTCTTCTGTTTGTTTCTGTTATTGCTTTTTCCATGCTATCTGTTAATTCATCAGCATACATTATTACCGTTCCATTTACATTTCTTGCTGCTCTACCTATGGTTTGTATTAATGATCTTTCAGAACGTAAAAATCCTTCTTTATCTGCATCCAATATTGCTACTAACGATACTTCTGGAATGTCTAATCCTTCTCTTAATAAATTTATTCCAACTAATACATCATATTCTCCCAATCTAAGTTTTCTTATTATCTCTAATCTTTCCATTGATTTTGTATCAGAATGTATATAATTAACTTTAATATCTAATTCTTTTAAATACTCTGTTAAATCTTCTGCCATTCTTTTAGTTAAAGTTGTTACTAATACTCTTTCATTTTTTGCAATTCTTTCTTTTATTTGTTCTAATAAATCATCGATTTGATTTTCCACTGGTCTTACTTCTATTTTAGGGTCTAATAATCCAGTTGGTCTTATTATTTGTTCTACAACATTATCTTTAGAATGTTCTTTTTCATAGTCTGCTGGTGTTGCACTTACAAATATTACTTGATTTAATCTTTGCTCGAATTCTTCAAATTTTAATGGTCTATTATCAAATGCTGATGGTAATCTGAATCCGTAATTTACCAGTGATTGTTTTCTAGCGTGATCTCCATTATACATCGCTTTTACTTGTGGAATTGCTGCATGTGATTCATCTATCATTAATAAAAAATCATCTGGGAAATAGTCAAATAATGTGTATGGTGGTGTTCCTGCCTCTCTTCCACTTATATGTCTTGAATAATTTTCTATTCCTGAACAAAATCCAGTTTCATTCATCATTTCTATATCAAAATTTGTTCTTTCTTCTATTCTTTGAGCTTCTATTAATTTATTTTGTGATTTGAAGTATTCTACTTGTTTTTCCTTTTCTTCCTCTATTGTTTTTACAGCTCTTTCCATTTTTAATTTCGTTGTTACATAATGTGATGTAGGAGAAATTAATATATGTTTTCTCGTTCCTAAAGGCTTTCCTGTTACTGAATTTATTTCTACTATTCTTTCTATTTCTTCTCCCCAAAATTCCACTCTTACTGCACTTTCACTTTGTGATGCTGGATATATTTCAACAATATCTCCTTTTGCTCTAAATGTTCCTCTTTTAAAGTCTATTTCATTTCTTGTATATTGAATATCAACTAATTTTTTTAATACATCATCTCTTGATATTTTCATTCCTGGTCTTAATGAAAGTATCATACCTGAATAGTCTTCTGGATCTCCTAATCCATATATACATGATACAGAGGCTACTATTATTACATCTCTTCTTTCAAATAATGCAAGTGTTGCTGAATGTCTTAATTTATCTATTTCTTCATTCATTGATGAATCTTTTTCTATGAATGTATCTGTTGATGGAATATAACTTTCTGGTTGGTAATAGTCATAATATGATACGAAATATTCTACAGAATTTTCTGGGAAGAATTCTTTGAACTCGGAGTACAACTGACCAGCCAAAGTTTTGTTCGGTGATAAAACTAATGTTGGTCTTCCAGTTTTTTGTATTATATTTGCCATTGTGAAGGTTTTTCCGTGACCCCGTAACCCCTTGTAATGTCTGGAATTTCTTACCTTCATTTATTCCTTTTACTAAATAATCTATTGCCTCTGGTTGATCACCAGTTGGTTTAAAATTTGAAT
>SAMEA104404097__coassemble_1005_pt1 | contig 25086 bp, 23 predicted proteins | sample SAMEA104404097__metabat2_low_PE_006 | metagenome-assembled genome bin SAMEA104404097 (sample SAMEA104404097) | Balaenoptera acutorostrata
AAGACTTATTTATATTATAAAAAACTTAAATAGAATTTACTTTTTCAATTCACATACTAAAAATTTATGCTATCATTTCCCCGAAATAAATTGACAGTACACATAAAATATGGTATAATATATTTAGTTGCACAGTAATATCTGTTGCACAAATAATTAAATATTAATGGATATTCAATAAGAATATCAAGTCCAAAGAGGCGGAAAGGATAACCATGAAAGAATACAACAAGAGAAATTACACAATGAAAGCGGAAAAGGTAGTTCCTGGTACAGAACTTTACAACCATCTTGAAGATTGCCATTACACCACTTCTGCAGATAAGTGCATTAAACTTATCGGAACAGTTGAAGAAGTATGGCCTGTAACACCTGAAAAATTGGCTAAGACTTACAATTATGTTGATGGTACACTGATTGATGTTAATAACATCCCTGAAGGTGAGTTTGAAATTATCACAATTGTAGGTGATTCAGCAGAAACCATTTTTGCAGAACGTGTTACCAAACAAGTAAAGGTTGAAACAAGTTGGGGAGAAGTATTAACTGCTAACCGCGATGGTGTTCCTCACGGTAATGGTGATTACATTGTTTATGCAAATAAGGATGGAAAGCCAAATCCGAATGACAGATGGGTAGTAAATGGATTGGTGTTTGAAAACACATATGTAGAAATCTAAATCTAACCATATAAACCAGTAGAATAAAATAATTCTACTGGTTTTGTCTATTTAAAAAGTAAAAATACTTGCAAAACATAAAATATTATGTTAAATTATAAGTATAGAATTAAGCTATAAAATATATGGAATAGATACTCTCATTTTTAGCTCACGGAAGAGTTAAATGAGCCAAAATAAACCGATGAATGTCATCGGTCTTTTTGTTGCTTTTTATCTTTTTTGAGTATGTGTAACCTAAATAAAAAATAGAAAGAAGGTCTGATATATGAGAAAACTATATCAAACATTAATAATTCTATACAAGAAAGAGCAAAATGAAATATTATATGCAATATTTTATAGAACTTCTCATCCAATTTGGCAATTTATATCAGGAGGAGGAGAAGGAGGAGAAAGTATTTTTGAAACTGTTATAAGAGAAATAGGTGAAGAAACATCAATAAATATAAATAAGGAAGATATAATAGAATTAGATTCAAAATCTTCAATTCCAGTAGTTAATATAACTGGTGATTATACATGGGGAAAAGATGTGTATGTTGTTCCTGAATATACATTTGCGGTAAATGTAAAAGATTTAGATATTAAGCTTTCTGATGAACATAAAGAATTTAAATGGGTAAGATATGAAGAAGCAATGGAAAAACTAAACTATGATAGTAATAAAACAGCTTTATGGGAGTTAAATGAGAGATTAAAAAGAAAGAATAATACTTTAAAATTTACTTCATACTGAAGACCATATTAATTAATAAATATGAAAGTATACACATATATTTTATTAGAGGTGTATTTTATGAAAAAATGTGAAAATAATAATATAATTAATAACATAATAAAAGGTGTTAGTATTTCCTTTTTATTGACACTTGTATTAATTTTTATTTATTCAATTTTATTAACATATACTAACATAAATGAAAATACTATGAATCCAGTTTTGATTATTATAACAGCAATTAGTATATTAGTAGGTAGTTCAATTTCAAATATGAAAATACAGCATAATGGAATATTAAATGGTGGGATTATTGCAATAATATATTTAGGGTTATTATATCTATTATCAAGTATAATAACTTCAAATTTTCAAATTAATATATCAACTATTATTATAATTTCAATTGGATTTATATTTGGAATAATAGGTGGAATAATAGGTGTTAATAAGAATTAAAATATTAAAGAAATGTCGAAATTTGCGATGAAAAAGCATAAGAAATATATTGACATTTCTTTTTTTCGTATTTATAATCAAAATATATTTTCATTAAATTCTATATTTTAAGAATTTAATATCAAATTTTAAAATCAAATTTATAATCAGTTTAATTTAAATCGATTTTTTAAATCATTAAAATTCAAAATTTAAAAATAAGAATAAAAGGAGGAATGCTTTTGAGTAAAAAGAAAAAAGTTTTTATTGTGGCTATTATTTTATTAATAGTAATATTATCATTTGTAGGTGGAAATGTATATGCAAAATATTTGTCTCAAGTTATAGGACAAGGAAGTGCTGAAATTGCTAAATGGGATTTTAAAGTAAATGGACAGACGGATAATATTCAGACAATAAATTTAGCATCAGCATATAATAATGAATTTATTTCTCAAAATAAATTAGCTCCAGGCACAGATGGAAGTTTTGACATTGTTATTGATGCAACAGGAACAGAGGTAGGACTGGATTATGAAGTTATTTTTGAAAATGAAGAGAATAAACCTTCTAATTTTAAATATGTATATAATGGAATAGAATACAATTCAATTTCTGAATTATCAAATAAAATAAAAGGTAAAATTAATGCAAATGACGTTGAAAAGACTAAAACAATAACAATTAATTGGAAGTGGGATTATGAAACAGGAAGAACTCAAGAAGAAATTAACAAAAATAATCTTTTAGATACTAATGATGGAAAGAATCTTCAAAACTTTAGATTTAATATAAAAGTTATTAGTACACAATCTAAAAATATATAGAAAATAAATTACAAGATATAGAATTATGAAAATATAAAATAAAGACCTTTAAGCATAAGTGGGGAATTTATTTTACATTCCTCACTTTAAATAAAAAGGAGTGATAAATAATAATGAAAAAAATAAATAATAAACGAAACAATAAAATATCCTTAATTGTAATAATATGTTGTATCTTTATTTTATTCCTATCTGGATATAGCATAGGAAAAACAATTAGTAAAAATAATATAGAATCAACAGGAGAAATTGCTGAACCGATATTAATATTAGAAAAACAACAAGAACTACAAATAAATAATATAGAAAATCAAGGAATATATGAATTTACAATAAAAAATTATAAAAATGACGGGAAAATAACAGATATAAGAATGCAATATGAGATAGAACTATTATTAGAAAAAAATAATAATATTGACATTAAAATTTTTAAAGATAATAAAGAGATACAATTAAAAAATAACAAAACAGAAAAGTATTATTTAAATAATAAACAAAAACAAGAAGAACATTATAGATTAGAAATTAAATGCAATGTGGGAAATAATGTAGCAGAAATATATGACAACATACAAATAAAAGTACATTCAGAAGAAGTAAATCAGGTGATTTAATATGAAAAATAGAAATATTAATATAACAATAAAAGCATGTATTATAATTTTTATATTATTAATAATTACTATGATATTATTAAATTCTAAAATAGGAAAAAAACAAATAGATTTAATATTTTTTGATATGAATAACTTGGTAAAGTATAAAAAGAAGGAAGAAAATAAAAAAAAGAACAATAGTATAGTAGAAATTAATGTTACAAAGAAAGCGAATGAAAAAGAAATAGATTTTTTAAAAATACTAAATAATGACATAAAAATAAACAAGAAAATATATCCAGGAATTAATGGTACTTTTGATATTTTATTAAAATCTAATAGGAAAATAAAATATGAAATTGAAATAATAGATAAAAATAGAAAACCAAAAAACTTAGAAATGTATTTTGAAAAGAAAGGGGTAATAAGCAAAGCTGAACCCAAAAAAATAGAAGTGAATTGGGAATGGAAATATAGTATAGACAAAGAGAATGATATAGAAGATACTAAAGATGGAATTGAACTAAAAAAATATTGTTTTAATATAAGAGTAAAAGAAATAGATTAATACTAGGAGGTGTTATATGAAAAGAAAGATAATTATTATTTTTGTAATAATTATTATTTTTAGTATAGAATCAGTTTATTGTAAATATATAATAGAATATAATATTCCAGTTGCAAAGATAGAAATAGATACCATAGAACCTGAAATAAAATTATTAAGCATAAAGAACTCAAACACTATTTCCAATAAATATGTAAGCAAGAAGCATAAAGTAAATATAGAAATAGAGGTTATAGAAAAAAATATTATTCAAAATTTATTTAATAAAGAAAATATTAAGATTATGGTTGGAAAAATAGAAAAAAATATTAACAATTATGAAATAAGAAAAATAAGAGAAATTCCAGGAAAAATAACTTATGTTATAGAGATGTATAACATATTAGGAAATGGTGAATTAGAAATAAAAATTCCAAAAGGAATAATAAAAGATAAATCAGAAAATATTAATATTGAACAAATAATAGATACAGGAATCATGGTAGATAATCTCCCACCCATAATAACTGAAACAAAAGAAAAAACAGTAGATGGAAAAGTTATAGAAAATATAAAATCAAATGAAATTATAAAAGAAGTTAATGGTTGGAATATGCTAGAAGATAGAAAAAATATAAAAAAAGAATTTGAATGTAATGTTAGTTATCCTTTTCCAGTTTTTGATTTAGCAGAAAATAAAACAGAAGTAGATATTAATATTAATAATGCAACAAATATAACATTACAACTAGGCGCACTAAGTAGTGAAAATTATTGGGATCTTTCAAGTGAAAAAAACAAAATAATAGGAAAAAGTTTTTTAGAAAAAAATCCATTAAATAAAATAGAAATGATTTCAATTTATGCAGATGGAAATATAAGTAAAGAGTTTATAAAAATGCAAGCATACGCATATACATATTGGGGAGAAGGAACACAAGGAAGATCATTATATTGTGAAAGACCTTATGATTATGGATATAATCCTAAAGATAGGTTAGCAACGTTAAAAGACAATAAATTTTTAGCAATGGTAGATAGAAAGATTGCAATAGTATTATGTGGCGAAGGTATGAATGAAGCAGGAAATAGAGGAAGTAATAACATAAAGATACCTCCAGATATAGCAAAACAATATTTATATGGAATATCGGGAATAAAAATAGATTTAAATGAAAAGTCATATTATTCAATTATATATCAAACATATATTTATGGAATGGGATGGCAAGATGTAAAAGAAAATGGAGTAGAAGCAGTTTATAGACATGATAAACCAATATCAGCATTAAGAGTATCTTTAATTCCAAATACAGAAAAGAAATACCTTAAAGATTATTGGAATAAAGATATTGGAAATAAGGATATATAATAAAAACAATCATATAATATAAGTAAAATAAATATTTTTATAATGAATTATTTATAAAAAACAGTTGATATTTTTTGCTTTTTAATATAAAATCAAAAAAGACAAATGATTAGGGGGGACAAAAATGATTACTTTAGAAGATGTAAAAAATAATGAAGAAGTTACAGCTTTAATAGAAGGTGCACAAAAACAAATTAATAGTTTAGGGTATACTGAACATGGATATAGACATATATCAATAGTATCTAAAAGAGCAGGAGATATATTAGAAAAATTAGGATATCCTAGTAGAATGGTTGAATTAACTAGAATAGCTGGTTATTTACATGATATAGGAAATTGTGTAAATAGAGTAGATCATGCACATAGTGGAGCTATATTAGCAAATCAAATATTAAAAGATATGGGAATGCCTGTTGAAGAAAGAACTGAAATAATGATGGCAATAGGAAATCATGATGAAAAAACAGGAACAGCGGTAAATGAAATATCAGCAGCATTAATATTAGCAGATAAATCAGATGTTCATCGTGATAGAGTGGCTAATAATAACATTTCAACTTTTGATATACATGATAGAGTTAATTACGCTGTAACAAATGCAAATTTAGAATTAGATGTTGAAAATAGAAAAATAATTTTAGATTTAACAATTGATACTAAATTATGTCCAGTGTTAGATTATTTTGAAATCTTTATGGATAGAACTATGATGAGCAAATATGCAGCTAAATTTCTTGGGATATGGTTTGAAGTAATAATAAATGGAACAAAATTATTATAAATGGAGGAAGAAAAATGAAAAAGGTAAAAATATCAACAATTATATTAGTAATTATACTAATTACAATGATAGCATTTGGAGGAGTATATACATTTAAAAATAATAATATAAAAGATATTGTAAAAAAATATGCATACTCTATGGATTTAAATGGAAGTAGAAATGTAACTTTAAAAATTGATCAAAATACAAAAACAACAATAAAGGATAAAGATGGAAATATTGTTAATGATACTGAAGAATTAACAGAAGAACAAATGAAAGAAAAGGGATATATAAAAGAAGAAAAACCAGTAAACGAAACAGAAAAATTAAGTGTAGAAAATTATAAAAAAACTAAAAAAATATTAGAAAAAAGGTTAAAAAAATTAGGAGTCGATAATTATATTATCAGATTAAATGAAGAAAATGGAGAAATGGTAATAGAATTACCTGAAAACAGAAAAACAGATGATGTAATAGGAAATTTAAGTTCAATAGGAAAATTTGAACTTTCTGATTCAAAAACAAATGAAATATTAATGAATAATGAAGATATTAAAAGAGTAAATGTTATGTATGCAAATGGGCAAACTAATCAAGCAGGACAAAATTCAGGAACAACAGTATATTTAAATATTGAATTTGACAAAGAAGGAACAAAAAAATTAGAAGAAATTAGTGGAAAATATATAAAAGTTGAAAAACCAGAAGAAGAAAACAAACCAGAAGAAGAAAATAATCAAGAAGTAGAAGAAAATAAAGTAACATTAAAATTAGACGATGAAGAAATTATGACTACATCTTTTGAAGAAGTTATGAAAACAGGAGTGTTACAATTATCAGTTGGACAACCAGCAACAGATCAAAAAACATTACAAGAAAATGTTGAAAGAGCATCAAATGTTGCAGTAGCATTGGACAATGGAGTTTTACCAGTTCAATATAGTATAGATGGATATAATTTTGTAAAAACAGATATGACACAAGAAAAATTAAATATAATAAATTACATATTTATTGCAATGACATTAATAGCCGCAATTGTATTAATTATAAAATACAAAACAAATGGAGCATTAGGAGCAATTTTATATATAGGCTTAGGAGCAATATTATCTTTAATAATTAGATATGCAAACGTAATGGTATCAATAGAAGGGATATTTGGAATAGTAATAATAATGATATTAAATTATATTCTTACAAATAAAATATTAGAAAAAGTATCAAAAGATAATATTAGCAATGAAGAGCTAAAAGAAGTATATGAAAAATTCTTTATAAAAATAATACCAATTTGTATAGTGGTCGTAACATTATGTTTTGCAAATTGGGCTTCTATTAGTAGTTTTGGAATGATAATGTTTTGGGGAATTTTATTAATAGCTATATATAATGTAGCTGTTACAAATACATTATTAAAAATAAAGGCTGAGAAATAGGAGGAAAGATAATGAAAAAAATAACAAAACAACAAAAAATTATATTAATAATAAGTTTAATAATTATTACAATAGGAACAGTAATAGCTGCTACTATAGGATTTAACTTTGATTTAAAGTATGATAAATCACAAAAGGTAGAATTATTTTTAAATAAAGAATTTAATGAAAAAGATATAAAGCAAATAGCAAAAGAAGTATTAGGAAAGAAAAAAGTACTAATTCAAAAAGTTGAAGTTTATGAAGATACTGTAAGTATAATAGCAGAAGAAATAACAGAAGAACAAAAACAAAAAATAGTAGAAAAAGTTAATGAAAAATATCAAACAGAATTAAAAGCAGAAGAAATAACAACAGAGAACATTCCACATAATAGAGGAAGAGATATAGTAAAACCTTATATCATGCCATTAACTATTGCAACAGTATTTATATTAGTATATTTAGCTGTAAGATATAGAACAATAGGAAATATAGCAGTTTTACTTGAAACAATAGCATCAATAATATTAGTTCAAGTTGATTTATTTGGAATAATTGCAATAACAAGAATACCAGTTGGAAGACTAACGATACCAATGGCAATAACAGCTTATCTGTTAACTTTGTTAGTATGTACTAATAAATATGAAAATAAATTAGCTAAAGAAATAGCTGAATTGGAAAAAGATAAGAAATAAAAATATAAGATACAAATTAATAATATTAAAAAGATAATATAGATTATGTTTAATCAAGTCTACATTATCTTTTTTTAAATATATAAAATAAAATTTTAAAAAGCTATACAAAAAATAAAAAGTAATGATATAATAGAAAACAAAGAAATGAATATGAGTTAAATGGAGGAAAAATGGGAAATATAGTATTATTAGATGATTTAACAATAAATAAGATAGCAGCAGGAGAAGTTATAGAAAGACCGGCTTCAGTCATAAAAGAAATGGTAGAAAATTCAATAGATGCAGGAGCTACAAACATTACAGTGGAAATAAAAAATGGTGGAATATCATTTATAAAAGTTGCAGACAATGGAAAAGGTATAGCAAAAGATGATTTAGAGATAGCGTTTGAAAGACATGCAACGAGTAAAATAAGAAGTGCAGATGATTTAGATACAGTAACATCAATGGGATTCAGAGGAGAAGCATTAGCAAGTATTGCAGCTATAGCAAACGTGGAATTAATATCTAAAACAAATGAAGAAGATATAGGATATAGAGTAGTCGTAGAAGGTGGAGATTTATTAGAAAAAGAAGAAGCGGGATGTAGAACAGGAACATCCATAACAGTGAGAAATTTATTTTTTAATACACCAGTTAGATATAAATTCTTAAAAAAAGATTATACAGAATCAGGTTATGTAGAAGATGTTGTTACAAGAATAGCACTAGTACATCCTGAAATAGCATTAAAATTAGTAAATACAGGAAAAACAGTAATACAAACAAATGGTAGTGGAAATATAAAAGATGTTATATATAGTATATATGGAAAAGATATAGCAAATAGTATAATGGAAACAGAATATACTTACGAAGACATAAAGATAAATGGGGTAGTTGGAAAACCAGAGATAGCAAGGTCAAATAGATCAAATCAATTATTCTTCGTAAATAAAAGACATATAAAAGATAAATCATTAACAGCAGCAACAGAACAAGCATATAAAGGATTGATTCCAATTGGAAAATTTGGATTTGTAATATTAAATATAGAAATGAACCCATCAAAAGTAGATGTAAATGTACACCCAGCAAAATTAGAAGTAAGATTTCAAGAAGAAAGTAAAGTATTCCAAGCAATATATCATGCGATAAAAGATACTTTACTAAAAGAAGAATTAGTATCAAACGCAGAAAAAAAATTTGAAGAGAAAACATTTAATAGAAATGAATTAAGTTTTGAAGAAAGATTGAAAATAATAAAAGATAATCAAAAAGAAAAAACAAGTGCAAATTTATTTGCATTTAGAAAACAACATGAAAAAGCAATTGAAAAATATAATGATGATGAAAGTAAAATAAAAACAAATGTAATAGAAGATTTATATAACGATAAACAAAATGATGCACATCAAAATAATACTTTAGAAGATTTAAATCATTTAGAAAAATTAAAAGAAGCAAAAAAAGAAATAAAAACAGAAAATACTGTGAATCCAGAAAAAGTTTTAGAACAACTAAAACAAATAAAAAATAATATAGAAGCAGAAATAGAAAAAAGTAACAATGAAACAGAAAATCAAGAATTAACTGAGAAGTTAGAAGACATTGAAGAAAAATACAATGTACTTGAAGAAACTAAAAACAACGAAAGTCAAAATATAGAATTTAAAAGTATAAAAGAAAATGTAGAAAAACTAGAGAATAATACAAAAGTTGTTACAGAAGACTTTGTTGAAATGTATGAAAAATTATTTGGAAAAAATCCGATAAAAGAATCTCAAAAAGTTGAAGAAGAACAAGACAAGAATAATGCAATAGATTTAGTAAAAGACAATATATCTATTTTTGAAAAACAAGAAGAATTTCAAAAACCAGTATATAAATTTATTGGAATAGTATTTAAAACATATATCATCATAGAAATGAATAATGAAATGTATATATTGGACCAACACGCAGCACATGAAAGAATAATGTATGAAAGAGTAAAGAAAAATTATTATAGCGAATCTTCTAAAGATTCACAAATGCTACTATTGCCTGATGTTATAACATTAACACATAAGGAAATGGATATAGCAAAAGAAAATATGAATATGTTTAGACAAGCTGGATTTGAATTAGAAGAATTTGGAGATAATACAATTAAATTAACAGGGGTTCCAACTATATGTATAGACTTGGATACTAAAGAATTATTCTTAGAAACATTAGATGAAATCAATACAGTTGCAAGAACAGCAAAACAAGAAAAAGAAGAAAAATTTATAGCGACAGTAGCATGTAAGGCAGCAGTAAAAGCTAATATGGCATTAACAACACAAGAAGTAGAAAAATTAATGGAACAATTATTAGTACTTCCAAATCCATTTACTTGTCCACATGGCAGACCAACAGCTATAAAAATGACGAAATATGACATAGAAAGAAAATTTGCTAGAAAATAAAAAAGGAGAAAAAGAATGTCAATTATAATAATGATTATAGGGATTATATATATAATAGGTTTTGTTTGGACATGGAAAAATTTAGATGATATTAAAAAAAGTCAAAAAATTATTATAATAGGAATAGGAACAATAATTATATACTTAATTACATTATTGTTATTTCAATTTTCAAAAACTGGAATCACATATCCTAAAATTGAATTTGAAAAAAATATAAAACAAGTAATAACATTATTATTTACAGGAATTAATGTTTTAGCATTTCTTCCTATTATTGTAAATAACATATATAAATTAAAAAACAATGAAATAACTCAAGAAAAATTCACAAAAAATATGATTTTACTTTTAGTAATATTTATTATTGTAAGTATAGTAGAAGTCAATTATATGAAAGATACACAAGAAGGAATAATGAAAATATATAAAGTTAGAAACCAACAATAAATAAGGAGTAGGACATGAAAAAAGAAAAAGTAATTGTAATATGTGGGCCAACAGCATCAGGAAAAACAGCGTTATCAATAGAATTAGCAAAACAAATAAATGGAGAAATTATATCTTGTGATTCAATGCAAATATACAAAGAAATGGATATAGGAACAGCAAAACCTACTAAAGAAGAAATGGGTGAGATACAACATTATTTATTAGATTTTGTATCACCAGATGAAAGATATAGTGTGGCAGATTATAAAAAAGATGCTAAAGAAAAAATAAAAGAAATATTGAAAAAAGGAAAAGTACCTATTATTGTTGGAGGAACAGGATTATATATAGATAGTCTAATATATGAAATAGAATATGCAAACATTGAATTTGACGAAAAATACAGAGATGAACTTGAAAAAGAAGTTGAAGAAAAAGGGTTAGAAAATTTATATGAAAAGGCAAAAAAAGTTGATCCTGAAGCCATAGAAAAGATAAGTAAAAATGATAAAAAAAGAATATTAAGAATACTTGAAATATATCATGCAACAGGCAAAAATAAAACTGAACAAGAAAAAGAATCAAGAAAAAAAGAAGTAGAATATGATTATTATGTGTATGCATTAAATTGGGATAGACAAGTTTTATATGAAAGAATCAACAAAAGAGTAGATATAATGATTGAACAAGGTTTAATAGAAGAAGTAAAAAAAATATATACAAAATACGATAAATTTCCAACAGCAATGCAAGGACTAGGATATAAAGAAGTAGTAGAATATTTAGAAGAAAAATATACTAAAGAAGAAATGATAGACAAGATAAAACAAGAAACAAGAAGGTATGCAAAAAGACAATTAACTTGGTTTAGAAAGAACAAACAAACAATATGGTTAAATGCACAAGAAAAAATGCAAAATAATATAGCAATTATTTTGGAGGGATTAAAGTGATTAGAAACAATAATACAGAGGAAAACAGTAAGACAAAAGTAAAGAAAAAAAGTATACAAAAAAAGAAATTAATTTTATTAGCAGTATTAATAATAACTATTATATATATTGCATATACAATATATTTATTAATAAAAGAACCAACTAATATTTTCACAGTTGAAGAAGGAAAATTATATCAAGAAGAAACTAGTGAAGGATATATAATTCGTAATGAAAAAATTATAAAAGGTAAAAACTATAAAAACGGAATGGAACAAATAAAGGCAGAAGGAGAAAAAACAGCAAAAAATGACAATATATATAGATACTATAGTAGTAATGAAACAACATTAAAAGAGAAAATAGCAGAATTGGATGTAAAAATACAAGAAGTTATGACTAATGACAATACTTTATATCCTTCAGAAATTAAATTGCTAGAAAATAAAATTGACGAGAAATTAGAGAGAATAAGTCAAATAAATGACTATAACAAACTTACTGAATATAAAAAAGATATAGATAAATTAGTTAATAAAAAAGCAAAAATGGCAGGAGATTCAAGTCCACAAGGATCATATTTAAGACAATTAATTGAAGAAAGAAAAAAATATGAAAGTCAATTAAATTCAGGCGCTGAATATGTAAGTGCACCAATTAGCGGAGTAGTATCTTATAGAGTAGATGGATTAGAAGAAATACTAACGCCAGAAAGTTTTGATTCGTTAACTAAAGAATATTTACAAAGTTTGGATTTGAAAGCAGGAAAAATTGTTGCAACAAATGAAGAAGCGGGAAAAGTAATAGATAATTTTAATTGCTATATAGCTACAATCTCTAATTCAAATGAAGCCAAAAATGCAAAGGCAGGAGATAAAGTTAAAGTCAGACTATCAAATAATGTTGAAATACCAGCTAAAATCCATAAAATAATAAAAGAAGATGATGGAGATATTGTAATTATATTAGAATTAAAAAAGCAAATAGAAGAATTAATTAATTACAGAAAAATCACATTCGATTTAATTTGGTGGGATGCAATAGGATTAAAAGTACCAAACCAAGCTATAGTAGATATAGAAGGATTAAATTACGTAGTAAGAAATAGAGCTGGATATTTAAGCAAAATATTAGTAAAAGTAACAAAAAAAGGAGAAAAATATTCAATAATAGAGAAATATAAAACAGAAGAGTTAAAAGAAATAGGATTAACAGAAAAAGAAATAATTAATCAAAAAAATATATCATTATATGATGAAATACTTATAAAACCGAATATAAATAAGCTACAACAATAAAAAACAAATATTACAAGAATATTACGAAAATGTTAAAATTTAATAACATTATAAAAAAACATTGACAATATGTAAAAAAAAGTAGATACTAATAGCAAATAGTAACTAAAAAGGAAAGTATTTAGGAGGTTTTTTTATGTCAGGAGCATTAATGAACAAGGTGTGGGATTTATTTGGAATGGATTCAGCAGAGCCAGAAGAATATGAAGAAGATGATATCTATGATTATGAAGATGAAGATGAAGAATATGAAGATAAAAAAATATTTGGAAGAAAGAATAAAGTTATAAATATGCCACAAACACAAACAAATGCAATAAAAATGGTTATATCACAACCAACAACATTTGAACAATCAGATGAAATCTGTTCTTTCTTAAAAGAAAAAAAATCTGTAATTGTTAATTTAGAATATGTCAATAAAGATGTTGCAAGAAGAATAGTTGACTTTATTAGCGGAGGAGTATATGCACTAGATGGATATATTCAAAAAGTATCAAATTCAATATTTTTAGTAGCACCATCTAATTATGAAATAACTAATGAAATGGCTAGAGAAGAAATGAAAAACAAATTATCTGTTTCATGGTTAAAAAACAATGGAATAAACTAAAAAATATCCATAAGGAGGAATATAGATGATAACACCGTTAGATATAGAAAATAAAAAATTTTCAAAACAAATGATGAATGGATATAGTGTAGAAGAAGTTGATGATTTTTTAGATGATTTAACAGTAGACTACACAAAAAATTATAGAGAAACAACAGAGTTAAAAAATAAAATAGACGAATTGAATAAAAGTATAGAACATTATAAAAGCATAGAAGGAACATTACAAGATACATTAGTAATGGCTCAAAAAACAGCTGAAGATGTTAAAAATGTTGCAAAACAACAAGCAGATCAAATAATAAATGAAGCAAAAGGAACAGCAGAAAAACAAGTTAATGAATTAGATACAGAAATAATTACAAAGAAAAAAGAATTAGAAGACATAAAAAAACAATTCGATTTATATAAAGCAAAAATGGAATCATTATTAATCTCACAATTAGAATTAATAAAAGATATTAATAAAGATGATATCTAGAATATAAAATAAGACACGAAAGGAAACTTTATGTGTCTTTTTTATTTTCTGAAAAATATTACAAAAAGATAAAAATGTTACAAAACTGTTAAATATATGTTACATTTATATTAATAGTATTGACCATTGGTAAAAAAAAGCATAAAATGGTAATATCAAAAAAGTATAATGATTGATGGATGTAGAAAGGTAAAAAATGAGGATTATAAGTGGAAGTGCAAGAGGAACAAAATTATATACATTAGAAGGAGAAACAACAAGACCAACACTAGACAGAGTAAAAGAATCATTATTTAATATAATAAATAATGAAATACCTAATAGTATATTTTTAGATTTATTTTCAGGAAGTGGAGCAATAGGGTTAGAAGCAGGAAGCAGAGGAGCTAAAAAAGTAATTTTATGTGAAAAAAATAAAAATGCAATAGAAATAATAAAAAAGAATATTAAAAAAACACAGATGAAAGATAAAGTAGAATTAAATCAAATGTCTTATGAAATATTCATAAAAGATAAATTAAAAGAGAAACCAGATATAATATTCATAGATCCGCCTTATAAAACAGACTATGCAAAAAAGGCAATAGAAATATTATTAGAAGAAGAAAAAATAACAGAAGACGCATTAATAATTATAGAAACAGATGAAGAGAAAAGAATAGAACAAGAAATGGAAAAATTAGGAATTGAAATAGTCGACCATAGAAAATATGGAAGAGCACACCTTATATTTGTAAAATATAAGAAAGATTAGAAAGGGGTAAAACCATGGAGATATTTACATTATTAGAAACATTGGAAGACCTATTAGAAAATAGTAGAACTATACCATTTTCAGATAAAGGTATTGTGGATAAAGAAGAAATGTTAGATTTAATAAAAGAAATAAGATTAAAACTTCCTGATGAATTAAAACAAGCAAAATGGGTTAAAGAAGAAAGACAACGTATTTTGGTTGAAGCTCAAAAAGAAGCAGATGGAATAGTAAAAGAAGCAGAAAACAGAATAATAGCAATGATAGATGAACATGAAATAACAAGAAAAGCTTATGACCAAAAAGCAGAAATAATAGAAACTGCAAATGAAATGTCAAGAGAAATATCAAAAGGAACTAAAGAATATGCAGATAACATATTACAAGGAGCAGAAAATGTTATAAATGAAACATTAAATAAATTAGGAAATAATATGTCAGAGGCGATAAATTTAATGCAAATATCTTTAGAAGATACAATAAAAACTATAGAAAATAGTAGAAAAGAATTAAAATAGAAAAAGCGAAAGTCAGATGAAGAAGTCAACATACTAAGACTTTTGAATCTGGCTTTTTTAGAAAGGTGATAATAATGGCAAAAAAGAAAAATCGTAAATATAAAAAAAGAAAAAAAGCAGAGAAATTAGATGTAGCAGTAATAACACTTATAGTATTAAGTATATTATTAGCAGTATTAATATACACTAAATCAGGAATAATTGGATTAAAATTAAACGAAATATTGCGGTGGAATGATGGGAATAATGCAATATGTACTTCCGATAGGCATGTTTGCTATTGCTATCAAATTAGCATGTAATGGTGAAGAAGTAGGAACAAAAGTAACACAATATCTGGTAGCAATAATAAGTTTATCTATAGTGTTTAGTGTATTTCAAATATCAAGTGGAGAATTAAATTCAACAAAAGAATTAACAGAAGTTGTAAAAGATGCATATCAATATGGAACACAAAGTAAAGGTGGAGGAGCAATAGGAGCAGTAGCAGCAGTACCTCTTGCAAAAATGCTTGGAGATATAGGAGCAGTGATACTATGCATAGGTGTAACATTAATATTATTAGTTTTTATGTTTGGAATAAATTTATCTGATATAATAAATTTAATAGTTGATAGATTAGAAGAGAAAAAGGAAGAAAGACTAGAAAGACATGAATTAATAGAAAAGGAAAGAAAAAAAGAAGAAAAGGCAATAAAAGAAACACCAGCACAAATTAGAAGAAGAGAAAAGGAAGAAAGAAAAAGAAATGCAGAAATGGAAAGACTTGAAAATGAAAAGAAAAATAGTGCTGAATTAGGAGAACAAATAAAAATTAATTTTGGTGGAAGATTAATAAATGGTTTAGATGAAAAAACAGGACTAAAAAAATATGACCATTCAAATGATGACTTAGAGCCATTAACTAAAGAAAGCAAATTAAAACACAACAATAATAAACAATCAGATCCAGATGTTATAGAAGCAAATCTATTTACAGATGTAGAAGAAGAAAAAGAAGATAAGAAAAAAGCAGTATTACAATTAGAACATAGTTTAATAGTAGAAGATGAACATTATGAATATCCACCAGTAGAAATATTGAGCAAACCATCTAAAAAAGCATTAAAAGGTGGAGCAAAGGCTTTAACAGATACAGCAGCAAGATTACAAAAAACATTATATAGTTTTGGAGTATCAGCAAAAGTAGAAAATGTATCAGTAGGACCAACAATTACAAGATATGAATTAAAACCAGCAGAAGGAGTTAGAGTAAGTAAAATAGCAGGACTTGCAGATGATATAGCATTAAATTTAGCAGCAGAAACAATTCGTATTGAAGCACCAATACCGGGAAAACAAGCTGTAGGAATTGAAGTACCAAATACTGAAAAAGAAGCTGTACATTTAAGAGAAGTATTAGATAGTGACGAATTTAAAAATAGTAAATCAAAATTAGCAATTGCACTTGGAAAAGACGTATCAGGAAAAATAAGATTGGCAGATATAGCAAAAATGCCACATGTTATGATAGCTGGTTCAACAGGTTCTGGTAAGAGTGTATGTATAAATACGATAATAACAAGTATAGTATATCATGCAAAACCAAGTGAAGTTAAATTTGTTATGGTAGATCCTAAGGTCGTTGAATTATCAGTTTATAATGGAATACCACATTTACTAATTCCAGTAGTAACAGATCCTAGAAAAGCAGCAGGAGCATTAGCATGGGCTGTACAAGAAATGGAAGATAGATATCAAAAATTTGCTAGTAAAGGTGTGAGAGACTTAAAGGGATATAATAAAGCAATAGAAAAAGAAAATGAAGTGGGAAAATTACCACAAATAGTAATAATAATAGATGAGTTAGCTGATTTAATGATGGTTGCTAAAAATGATGTTGAAGATGCAATTTGTAGATTAGCACAAAAAGCAAGAGCTGCAGGAATGCATTTAGTAATTGCAACACAAAGACCATCAGTAGATGTTATCACAGGCTTAATCAAAGCAAATATACCATCAAGAATAGCATTTGCAGTATCATCACAAGTAGACTCAAGAACAATATTAGACAGTGTTGGAGCTGAGAAATTACTAGGAAAAGGAGATATGTTATATTTCCCAACAGGAGCACCAAAACCATATCGTGTGCAAGGAGCATTTGTATCAGATGATGAAGTTGAGAAAATAGTAGATTTCATAAAATCAAATGGAACAGCAACATATAGTGAAGATATATTAGAATCAATTGAAAATAATAACAACAAAGGTGAAAAAGGTTCAATTGAACAAAAAGATGAAGAAGACGATACAGATCCATTTTTAATGGATGCTATACAAACTGTTGTAGAAACACAACAAGCATCAACATCATTTATTCAAAGAAGATTCAAAGTAGGATATGCAAGAGCAGGAAGAATAATAGACCAGATGGAAGAAAGAGGAGTAATATCAGGATATCAAGGAAGTAAACCAAGAGAAGTACTTATGACAAAAGAAAGATGGGCAGAATTAAATATGGGAACAAATGAGAAAAATGAAGGAGGTATGGGAAATTCTTAAAAGGAATTTTAGGAATGACCCTAAAATCCTAGAAAGGAGAAATACTTGCTGAATAAAAACGATAGTTTTAATAATGAATTAGAAAAGGTTCTTGAAAAAAAACTTTTTGATGAAGATGCCAAAAGTATGCTTCTCAATATTTTGTATAAAATTGAGTTAGCTTACAAAGACTATGAAAAGGTCAAACAAAATGTGGAATCAAGAGAAAATTTTATCAAAGATTTGATAAATAATATTCAAAACAATGTAGAATATCTTAAATTAATATCTCCTAATTCAAAAGAATCAGAAATATTAGGAAAACATACATTTTTAATTGAAAAAGATAAAAAAAGAATTCTTTGTTATAACATGGAAAGAAAAGTATTATATTCTATTGCTAAAATAAGTAAAAAAGATAGAATAATAAAAGATAAATACACACTTATAAATCAAACATTATCAGATTTACTTAATATAGGAAGTAATATAAACACATTAGAACCATTAAGAGATTTTAATGGATATTCATGGACTATAATACCAGATGAAATTGAAAGTATAGACCATAATTTAGTTTATCAAAATCTAATAATATTAGTCGGAATTGATGTTATGAATAAATGGATAAATAGTAAAGAATATGTCATAGATTATTTTGAAATGTTTAGAAATAAAATGGAAGAATTATATGGAATAGAAAATAAGAACACCATAATAGAAAATATAAGCATGTTATCATTTTTATTGGATGTAAAATATGATAAGAAAGTAAAAGAAAAAATGATAAAACTAAAAGAAAAAACAGAAGAATATATATTAAAAACACAAGATAAACAAGCATTTGTAGAATTGATAACAAAAGAAAAGAAAAGATTAACTAAAGAGATAAAAGAAATAGATGAAACAATTAATAATAAAAAAAATTTACAACAAGAATATAATAAAAGAAATGAAAAATTGCCATTAGAAGAAAAAATATTTAGTTTAAGAATATTATCAGAAATGATGGGAAAAGAACGAGAAGAGAAAATAGAAAAGATAGAAAAACTAAATGAAATATTAAAACCACAAAACTATATAAAATATAAAGTAGAATTAGAAGAAAAAGAAAAGTACCTAAGTTTATTAGATTTAAAAGATATTGATAAGAAAATTGATAGGGAAAAAATAAATTTACAAAAATATTTTTTAAATTGTTATAAAATAAAATTAAAGAAAATAGAAACAAAACAACAAATGATAAATCTAATATATGAATTTAGATATTATTGTATGCTTCAATACAATAGTAATAAAAAAACATATCAAGTAGATGAGTTAAAAGAAGAGATAGAAATAATTATAATGAATATATTAGAAAAAGCACATGAATTAAAAGTAATACAAAGATTTTCAAAAAGACCAGAAGTTGATTATGAACTATTAAAAAATATATTTATAAGTAAAGGAATAAAATTAGAAAAAATTAATGTAAAATTGGTTAAAACAAAGGGAAAAGATAAATTATTCATAGAAACTTATGATGAAGAAACGTTAGAAGAAAAACAAGAGATGAAATACATAGAAGATTTAAAAAATAAAGATTTTGAAATAAGATACAATAAAAAGGTTAAGGCTTTTTATTAAATAGGAGGAAAATATGAAAATAACATTTTTAGGAGCGACTAGAACTGTAACAGGTTCAAATTTTTTAGTTGAAGCAGCAGGAAAGAAATTCTTAGTGGATTGTGGAATGTGGCAAGGAAAAGCAGACATAGAAGAACAAAATAATGATGATTTTGAATTTAATCCAGCAGATATAGACTTTATGTTATTAACACATGCACATATAGATCATTCAGGAAGAATTCCAAAATTATATAAAGAAGGATATAGAAATAAGATTTATGCACATAAGGCAACATGTGATTTATGTACATTAATGTTACCAGATAGTGGACATATTCAAGAAATGGAAAATCAATGGAAAAATAAGAAAAGAAAAAGAAAAGGTGAAAAAGAATTAGAGCCTATGTATACAGCAGAAGAAGCTCTAAGATGTTTAGAAATATTTGAACCTGTGAAATATGATGAAATAATAGAAATAACTCCAGAAATTCAAGTAAGATTTAATGATGCAGGGCACATGCTAGGTTCAAGTATTATAGAATTATGGGTAACAGAAGATGGTAAAAAGACTAAAACAGTATTTACAGGGGATTTAGGAAATAATGATATTCCACTATTAGATTCTCCAACAATGATAGAAAGCACAGATTATTTAGTAATGGAATCAACATACGGAAGCAGATTACATATAAGAAATGATGAAAAAGCAGAAATATTTTTAAATGTAGTATCAGAAACAATAGATAATGGAGGAACAGTAGTAATACCATCATTTGCAGTTGGAAGAACACAAGAAATATTATATGAGATAAATAAATTAAAAGAAGAACATAAAGATGATGTGGAATTTCAAAGAAAATATAAAACATTAATGAAAACTAATGTATATGTAGATAGTCCTTTGGCTATATCAGCAACAGAAGTATTTAGAGAAAATACAGAGTTATTTGAAGGAGAAGTAAAAGAACAGATATTAAGAGGAGATAATCCACTAGAATTCCCTGGATTAGAGTTTACTAAAACAGCTGATGAATCAAAAGCATTAAATGAAGATCCAAGACCAAGTATAATAATATCAGCAAGTGGAATGTGTGAAGTTGGAAGAATAAAACACCATTTAAAACATAATTTATGGAATCCAAAATCAACAATATTATTTGTTGGATATCAAGCACCAGGTACATTAGGATATAGCATAGTAAATGGAGCAAAAAAAGTAAAAATATTTGGAGAAGAAATTGCAGTAAATGCAAGAATAGAATACATTGAAGGATATTCAGGACATGCAGACCAAGAAGGGCTTATGAATTTTATATATTCTTTTAGAAATAAACCAAAAACAGTATTTTTAGTACATGGTGAAGAAAGTTCACAAGATACATTAGGTGAAAAGATAGAAACAGAAACAAATATACCAGTCGTAATACCACAATTTGGAGAAACATATAATGTGGCAGATAAGATAGAATTAACAAATAAAATAGAAAGAAAAGTAACACATACTCCAAAAGATGAAATATTACAAAGATTAGAAATATTAAAATCAGAAATGTTAGATATGGAAAATTATATAAAAGAAGATGTAACAAATAAAGAATTATCTGAAATGGATATATTTAGAATTAATGAAAAAATGAAAGAATTAGAAAAACAAATTCTAAATGTAGTTGAAGGATAACAATCCAAAGAAAAAGGAGAAAAACATGGAAAACAAATATTTAAATGAAGCAATAATAGGTAATAAAAATATACTTGCTACTTATACAAGTAAAGGTAGATTACAAAGATTATATTTTCCAAATAAAGATAATAAACAGTATATAAATTTCTTTAATACAGGAGTTAAATTAAATGAATCAGATATAATATATTTGCATCAAGATATAAATAATGTGTATAAACAATATTATGATACAGACACTAATGTATTAAATACAGAAATATCAAATATGTATTTTAATTTAAAAATAGTACAAACAGATTTTGTAATGATAAAAGAAAATGTATTAGTAAAGAAATATATATTCATAAATGAAGGAAAAATAGATTTAAATACTAAATTTTATATTCATTCAGAATTATTATCAGATATAAACAATTGGGTTAGTTGTAAAGTTATAAATCAAGGAATGATACAATATTGTCATGATTATACAGTTTCAACCTTTGCTAAAGGCAAAAAAATATCTGCTCATCAAATAAATGGAAGTAAAGAAACAATAGGAAGATGTGAAATTCATGATAAAGATTATATAGGAATGTCAAATGATTCTAGTATATGCTATGATATTGGAACTATAAAACCAAAAGAAAAAGCAGAATTAGAAATATGTATATTAATAGATGAAAATAAAAACATATCAGAAATAGAAGATGAAATAGATAGAATCACTAAAATTGATTTAAAAAAAGAATATATAAACACTAAAGCATATTGGAGAAAATATGTTAAAGCACACAATGGGTTGAATTTCAAAGAGCCTGAAAATAGCTATGAAGAAAAAATATTTGAAATATACAAAAGAAGTATATTATTATTTCCATTATTAACAAATCAAGAGACAGGAGGAATAATTGCATCACCAGAAATAGATGAAAACTTTACTAAATGTGGGAGATATGCATATTGTTGGCCAAGAGATGCAGTATTTATGACAAAAGCTATGGATATTGTAAAAATGGAAAAAGAAACAGAAAAATTTTATAAAGAATTTTGCAAAAAAACACAAAGTAAAAATGGAATGTGGGAACAAAGATTTTTCACAGATGGAAAACTTGCACCATGTTGGGGTTATCAAGTAGATGAAACAGCAAGTGTAGTATATGGAGTATATGAACACTATAAATACACAAAATCAGAAAAATTCCTAAAAGACAATTTGAAAATGTGTGAAAAAGCAGTAGATTTCTTAAAAAAATACTGTAAAGATTGGCTAGAAATAGATGGAAAAGAAGAAAATGAACAAGACGCAGTACAAAAAGAAATAGAAGAAATGGTAAATAGACAAGGTCATAAATATCATGTAAGTTATGATTTATGGGAAATGAATGAAGGAATACATCTATATTCATTAGCAAGTATATATTCAGCATTTGATTCAATTATAAAAATATACGATATATTAGGAAAAAACATATCTGAATTTGAGAATAATAGATTAAAAGAAGAAAAAGTACAAAAAAATAAAAGAGAATTAGAAAAATTAAAAGAAGAAATAAAAAAATATATTGAAAAGAATTTATATGATGAAGATAAAAAGTCATATATAAGAAATACAAAAGATCGTAAAATGGATATCAGTATATTAGGAGCAGTAATACCATTTAATGTATATGAAGCTAAAGAAAATAAAATAAAGAATACAGTAGAAAGAATAAATCTAAATTTAAGAACATATACAGGTGGATATCAAAGATTTGAAAAAGATAATTATATGAATGGAAATCCATGGCCAATAGCGAATTTATGGATGACATTATACTATTTAGAAATAGGAAAAAAGAAAAAAGCAAAAGAAACTTTTGACTTTGTTTTAAAAACAGTAGGAAAACATAATTTCTTAGGAGAGCAAGTAGATAATCAAACGTTAAAACCAAACTGGGTAATAGGACTTGGATGGTCACATGCAATGTTTTTAATAGTATTAGAAAGATTATATAATAGAGATTAAGGGAGACCTTAATCTCTATTTTTGAAAAATACTTGAAAAATATTAATAAATGTTATAAAATAAAGTAGTCTTAAGGAAAAAAGACAAAAAACAAATATTTTAAGGAGGAATTTTTATGTCAGTAAAAATAGGAATTAATGGATTTGGAAGAATTGGAAACTTATCATTCCAAGCAGCTTTAGCTAAGGAAGGAGTAGAAGTAGTAGCAGTTAACGATCCTTTTGTTAGTGCTGATTATATGGCATATATGACAAAATTTGATACAGTTCACGGAAGATTCAATGGAACAGTTGAAGAAAAAGATGGTGTTTTAGTAGTAAACGGAAAAGAAATAAAAGTATATAATGAAATGGATCCACATAATATTCCATGGGGAGAAATGGGAGTAGATATCGTATTAGAATGTTCAGGAGTATTTACAACATTAGAAAAAGCACAAGCTCATATTGATGCAGGAGCTAAAAAAGTTATTATAAGTGCACCATCAAAAGATGCTCCAATGTTCGTAATGGGTGTTAATAATGAAACATACGATCCAAGTATGAATATTATATCAAATGCATCTTGTACAACAAACTGTTTAGCACCACTTGCTAAAGTTATAAATGATAACTTTGGAATTAAGGATGGATTAATGACAACAGTTCATAGTACAACAGCAACACAAAAAACAGTTGATGGAGCTTCTAAAAAAGATTGGAGAGGTGGAAGAGCAGCAGCAGCTAATATTATACCATCTTCAACAGGAGCTGCAAAAGCAGTTGGAAAAGTTATCCCATCATTAAATGGAAAATTAACAGGAATGTCATTCAGAGTTCCAACAGTTGATGTTTCAGTTGTAGATTTAACATGTAACTTAGAAAAACCAGCAACAATGGAAGAAATCTGTGCAGCAGTTAAAAAAGCATCTGAAAATGAAATGAAAGGAATTATCGAATATACAGATGAACCAGTTGTATCTTCTGATTTCATCAATGATGCACATACATCAATATTTGATGCAACAGCTGGAATTAGTTTAACAGATACATTTGTTAAATTAGTTGCATGGTATGATAACGAATGGGGATATTCAAATAAATTAGTTGATTTAGCTTGTTATGTAGCAGGAAGAAACTAATAAAAGTTTTGAATTATAAAACGTTAAAAAACGTTGAAAGCAAATAAAAAATAAAGAGAACACTTGAAAAGTGTTCTTTTTTGATATAAAATATAAGTGTCTAATAAAATGAAAGATAATTATGATTTATAAAACAAGGAGGAATTTTTAATGGAAAAGAAAAATATTAGAGACATTGATTTGAAAGGAAAAAAAGTATTAGTGAGATGTGATTTTAATGTTCCAATGGATGAAAACAGAAATATCACAGATAATACAAGAATATTAGCAGCACTACCAACGATAAAATATTTATTAGAAAATGATTGTGCTGTTATTTTATGTTCACACTTAGGAAGACCAAAGGGAGAATTCAAACCTGAATTTTCATTAGAACCAGTAGCAAAAGAAATATCAAGATTATTAGAAAAAGAAGTTATCATGGCAAAAGATGTAATAGGAGAAGATGCAGAAAATAAAGCAAAAAAATTAAAAAATGGAGAAATCTTATTACTAGAAAATGTTAGATATCATAGAGAAGAAACAGACAATGATCCAGAATTTGCTAAAAAATTAGCAAGTTTTGCGGAAATATATGTAAATGATGCATTTGGAGCAGCACATAGAGCACATGCTTCAACAGCAGG
>SAMEA104404097__coassemble_1096_pt1 | contig 23828 bp, 39 predicted proteins | sample SAMEA104404097__metabat2_low_PE_006 | metagenome-assembled genome bin SAMEA104404097 (sample SAMEA104404097) | Balaenoptera acutorostrata
ATTGGGTAAGCACAATTAATAGGAATATCTATTCCATAAGAACTAATAACATTTGCTACTTCTTCTTTGGTCCATTTTCCCATTGGGTTTAAACTTTTCACCCACTTTTCAGCCATCTCATCACTTATAGTTTTTCCATAAGCCATTTCATACATTTCACCTTCAATGTGTTTATAAAGTTTTGGATCTTGTTCTTTCACATTGCATAATAACATATCTAATATATCCTCTGTCTTTTCCTTATGTTCAGCAAAATTTATTTTATCAATTAATGTTTTGTGCATAAATTATCCCTCCTTTTTAGAAGTTTTGTATTTCAACATCGCTGCTTCAGGGTCAGGTGCAACTGCTGTCGGACTAGGTAAACATAGCCAGTCGTACATTATGAATTGACCTTTTTCGTATAAATCATTATTGTTTCCATATCCAATGCAATATCTTTTTCTATTTGTTATTTGGTTTGAAAATACTCTGTTTCCATATTTGTCTAACAATGGAATTGCACCTTCATCTGTTTTTATAAACAAAGGTAAGCTTTTAGTCCATTGTAATCCGCAACCAATAACTACAAAATATTTACATCTATCTCCTAAATTAGCCTTTTTCACAACTCTATTTGGTACTAATACCGTATCAAAATCGCCTTCTTCTATTTTTGATATAAAAATTGTATCCATTTTCTTCTTTTCCTTTCTTTAAAATAATAAAAAAGTATAGGTTTTTATTCCTATACTTTACTAATAAATCGACTTATATATAAAATATAAGGAATGCTTTTAAGCATATAAATTTCCACAAGAATTTGCACAAGGGTTCGTAGAATAGCAAGGTGGGTTAGTATAATAACTTCCTAATCTATCTAATATATATCTAGATTGGTTAGCATTAGATATTACACCACGTGCTTGGTCTAATTCATCTCTTAAATGTTGAGTTATAGCGTCATTTATTAATCTTCTTGTTGCCTCTCCATCTTGATGAATTGCATTAGCTACCATTGCTCCAGTTCTTTCATTGTCAAATCTTAATTGGTCTATGTTTCTATTAGTGTCGCAACAACATTTTTGCAAACTTGCCTCTGCTCCCATAATAGCACTATTAATATTCCAAGTTGCTTGTCCTAATCCTGTAGACATTGTGTCTAATTTGTTAATAACATTTTGGTTCTCAAAAGCATTTTGAATTCCATTATTTCCTCCAAAGTTACCAAATCCACCAATTAATATTAAGAAAAATAATATTATTAGAATTCCATTACCTTCAAGAAAATTACTTCCATCAGAGCCTTTTGTTAAAGCTAAAATGTCTCCTGCTGATAGTCCGTTTCCGTTCATTCACTTTTACACCTCCTTTTAAAATAATTTGTTAAATTCCTCGACTTTTAACAAAATGTGTGTTATAATATCATTGTTGAGTTAGGTAAGAGGAATTTATATAAATGTATCTGTATGAGTACTTAACTCAACATTAAAAATCATATAGGTGCATTTATATAAGTTCCTTTTCCTTTCTAACAGAAAGTAGGTAATAATGAAAGAAATATGGAAAGATATCTGTGGTTATGAAAATAGATATCAAATTAGTAATTTAGGTAATGTCAAATCATTATATAGAAAGGTAAAGTCAAGCAATGGTTTTAAAACAATTCCAGAAAAGCAACTAAAACTTAATAATAGAAATAATTCAAATTATTTAACTATTACATTAAGAAAATGTGGACATAAATATAATATGTCAATACATAGATTAGTAGCACAAACATTTATACCAAATCCAAATAATTTTCCAGTTGTAAATCATATAGATGGTAATAAGAAAAATAATTGTGTTTCAAATCTAGAGTGGTGTACTCAATCTCATAATGTAAAAGAAAGCTATAAATTAGGATTAGAAAAACCTACATCTGGGTGTTTTAAAAAAGGAAATATTCCTTGGAATAAATCTAAAAATTAATTTACAATTAATGTATGCTATTTAGCATACTTTTTTATTATAATTTTAATATACTTTTTAATTGGTCTAGGGTAATACCTTTTTCATTGCATAAATCTGCTAATTCTTGAGCTTGTTGTTCTTTACTCATATTTTGCATTTGACTAAACATATTTATATATTGAGGATTTCCTCCAACTAAATTACTTATCATTTGCATTGGATTTTGTGATTTTAGTACTTGACTTAACATTTGTGGTATCTGCATTTTCTATCAACTCCTTTAATTGATTTATTTCATTTTGCATTGTATTAATTTGTAAATCTCTATCGTATTTTTCTTTTTCAAGTAATTCTATTTTTTTGTCTTTTTCATCTTTTGGTAATATAATTTCATAAGTTGCAATATCTCCATTTGTTTCTTTTATTTTTAAATTTGCATTTTTTAAATCAATAAATGCTGTTTTATATATAACTGGTATATTTTCTACAATTTCATTCTCCTTAACAAATTGTGCCATAAAATGATTATCATTATTATTCATTGGACTTGCTAACTGAAAATTTTGTGTTATAGGTTGTTGTTTTTCTTGCTGTGGAAACTGTGGATAACCTTGTGGATAATTCATATATGGGTTAAACATGTTATTCATTATTATCTCCTTCTTTTCTTGATTTATAAGCGTCTAATTCTGTTTTCATTTTTATAAGTAAAATATTTATTATTAATAAAATATCTTCATCTTCAATTTGTTCTACTATGTTTTTTATTCTTTTTGATTTAGCATTTATTTTCTTCAACTGAACCATATAATTTTCATAATCTTTTTCTGTAAATTCTTTTGTTGTTTCAAACAATTCTTTTAAATCTTCATATTTAGCATTTTCTAATTCTTCAAACATTTAATCTCATCTCCTTAAAAATAAAGATAAAGAAATTAAGGCAATACTACTTACTTGTAAATTTTCAGTTTATTTTTTACTTTTTCTCCTTTCATCTCTTTATCTTTCTATAATTCAATTATAAAATGTTTTTTATCTTCTAAAATGTCTATTGTTTTGTAAAATTAAGTCAAATTATTGTCAAATTCTCTTTAAAAGCATAAAAAAAGAGCATATATACTTATTTGTTACATAAATAACTTTTAAGCGAATATATACTCTTAACATATAATTTGTTGTTTAAATAAATAAAAAGCCCTAAAACTTAATTTAAGGCTTTATTTTTTATCTATTAAATTACTTTTTTCATTTTATTAACTATTTTTCTAATTTGTCTGCTAACTGAACTTTCAGAGATGTTTTCTTTCATTGCAATTTGAATAATTGACATATCTTTATCTCTATATTCTATTATTCGTAATTGTAAATCTGAAAATGTTATTTTTGATTTTATTAATTCTAATTCCTCTGTTGGAAATTCAAATTTATACATTACATAAATCTCCCACAACTTGGACATCTTTTATGATTTCCTTTTTTATTACTTGCTTTTCTTACTTTTGATTTTCTTCTATAATATTTCCTAGTATGAGTTTGTATTATTCTACCCATTAATTACCACCATTACTTATACTCGAATTGTCAATGGTGTCTATATTTTCAATTTGTTGTGTATAAGTATCTTCTACTTTTTCAATATTTGAAAATATATAAAATATAAAACCACCTAGTAAGAAAATTATAACTAATTCTATAATGCAAATAATAAATAATTTCTTATAGTTATCTTTTAATAAATGTATCATTTGCCAAAAATAACTTTTCTCTTGCTCTTGCACTTCTTCAACTTCTTTTTTCATTTTCAACACCTCTTCTTTTAACTCTTTCACTTTTATTCTCCTTTTTTGTGATATGCTAAAATATGTTGCTCTATTGCTTTATCTACTCTTTTATCTATTTCATTATCGTAATTATCTAGTTTTGCTTCAATTTTATCTATCTTTTCAATTATGGTTTGCAATGTTTTATCAATTTGCCCTCTTCTATATGCTACATCGTTTGTATCTTCATTAGATTTATCTTTTCTTGCTAGAATAATGCTAATTATTGACATAACCATTGCAACAATTGTTCCTAACATAGACAAGCCAGTTTGTATTGTCATAAGCACTACCTCTCTTCTTTCTATATTTTTAGTATATCATTTTTTATATTTTTTGTAAAGCCTAAAATCAATTTAGAGCCTTTTTATTTTTTAAGACATATAATTTGTTGTTTGTATTTTTTTATTTTAAACTATAAAATTAATATTTTTCTTTTACATAATTGCTTATCTTTAAATTTAAACATTCGTTTTCCAGAAAATTAATTTCAGTTCGTTTCTTTTCTCTTTCAGCAATTACATTATTATATTTTATTAAATCTTCATCTATATTTAACCCCAAGATTTTCTTTTCAGATATTTTAGCTATTATATAATCTGTAGTTTCTAAAAATTTTTTGTTTTTATTTATGTTTTGCTTGTCGTTTATATATTTTATTTCCTCAGCTGTATATTCTATATATATTAATATATCTTCTATCTCATTATGCTCTAGAATTTCATTTTGACCAGGAACATCAATTACCCATTCAATATCTTTTCCACCATTAGGATATTCAGCAATTACTTCATAATGTCCTTGTTCTTCAATCTTATTTTGCCCTTTAAAATATTTCGTTAATGTGTCTTTTATAGTATATCCTTTGCTATAATCATAATTAAATAATTCTTTTGTTTTATCTTGATTAAATACTCTCATCTTTTACTTCCTTTCTAAGCGGTTCTTTTCCACATATAACAAGTAATATATGGTTGCAAGTTGTTGTGATATGCGTTTCCACCAATGTATGTAGCCACAATTGAACTAGAAAACACATTGTTGTCTGATGGGTCAGAGCCTGTAGTTCCTGCAGGTTTAAAATAATATCTTTGAGGTCCTGCTTTTCCTTGTGTTACAGCAATTCTAATATCGTGATTATGTGAAGGCATTTCATTTATAGTTAATTTGTGTGATTTTTCTCCACCTGTTTTTTCAACTGTATTAAACGAGCCATCGTTAGTATTTACTCCTACTGGAACTCTACCTTGTCCCCATTGTTGCCAAGTCCCTCCAAATAAACTTGCAGGGCTGGTATTTTTAGCTGACATATAAATGCTTCCTACTGGATACGCATCTAATTTTGTATCGCTTATTCTTATCCAACCAGATACATAATTATAGTTTCCACTCTTTCTATAAATAGGTCCACTACCTTGTTGAAAATACAATACAGAAAAATCGCCGTTGCCACCAAAACCGAATTTATATATAAATCCATAATCTGATGGCAAGTTAGCTACAGCTTTAGTATTTCCATTCCAATAAAATCCATTAGGTAAGTGACCCCAATAATCTCTATTATCATTTCCTTTGGGTAATGCAACTGGTCCATTTATCAAGTCTAACAATTCTTTTCCCTTATATTTAAAAGGTATTCCCACTTCAAATAATTTTTCATCTGCTCCTGCCTCTGACACTTTTCCAATTGCCATTGCTTTTCCACTTGCATTAAAATTTATTAAATCTGCTACTGTACCAAGATTAGATAATCTTTCAGTTGCACCAAAATAATCTTCAATTCTAAATAATATATCATAAGACTTTGTTATATCAAAAACTACATTTGCTAATACTACATTTTTTTGATTTATTGTATAAGCATTGTTAGTAATTGTTACCCAAGTATAACCACCTGTGTTATGCACTCTATAACCTATTTTATAGTTATGTGTATTTTTATTGTTTAGTGTTGAAACAGAACCTACAAAATTATATTTAAGTGATTTTCCTTCGTCATTATTACTTCCGTTTGGGTTACTTCTAATTGTACTTATCTCACTAATTGAAGGATTATTATATGGAACTACATTATAAGTTGCTGTTTTAGTTGCTGTTCTGCCTCTACTATCTACTACCTTAACAGTTATTGTGTTGTTACCTGTTGCAGATAATAAATTAGTTTTAAAATTTGCTTGATTATAAGTTGTATTATCTATACCTGTTATTTGATAAGACTGAATTGTAGAGCCTTGATTTCCACTTGCATTAATAGACACATTAAGTTGAGATTTTCCTTGAACATATATTCCTAGTTGTTTTGGCTTTGCATTTGCTTCACTTATATTTATGCTGTTTATAACAGGTGTAATGTTAGTAGGTACATTTATTACTAAATTAGCAGTTGAAGCTCCAATATATGTGTTACCTGAATAAGTATCGCATTGAACATAGCCTGTTTTACTTGTATTGTTAGGTAACTCTTGAATAAAACTATTTGGTATAGTCCAATTAATACTTGCTCCAACATTTTTCCCAATTTCAAAGTTTTTACCGTTCAACTTAAAATAAACATAGTGAGTAAAACTTGCACTTGCTCTGTTGGTGTTAATAGTAATTACACTTCCAATATTTGCATTGCTAGAAGATAAGCTTACTTTAGATGTTCTAGGAATAGTAGGTAAAGAAAAGTTAGCACTACAATTTCCTCTTTTTAATGAATAATTACTACTTGCCGTTGTTGTGAATGAAGCATTAATTGTTTTGCTTAAACTTCCGTCTGCATTATGTGCTAACGTAATACTTCTACTGCCAAAATCTTGCCACACATTAGTATTACTCATATTGAAAGTTTTAGCTGGTAACTCAGTTCCTTCAATTGTCGTTGTTTGATTAAAACCTCTTGTTGCATAATTAGAAGATGTTGACCTGACTTCTAATTTAATAGTTATCTTAGAAGAATTGTTTTTTATGTCTTGACTATCTAGTTTATATGCAACTCTACACTCATAATAATTAGCAACACTTCCATTTGCTAAATATACCGTGCCGTTATCACCATAGTACCATTGATTTATATTCATAATTAATCAACCACCTTTCTGAATGATAAACTACCATTTTCTCTCGGAATAAATGCAAATTTTCCTATTTGTATTCCAGTTGGAACATATAATTGGTTGTTTGAGAAATATGCTATCTCTACTCCGTTTTGTTTGTATGAAATTCTATCATTTTGAATTGTTAATGTTAGTGGATTTCCACTCTTTCCTAAAACAATATTTCCTTGTTCAAATCTAATATAATCTTTTAACTCATTAAACTTTTCATTTGTTCCATCTTGATTTGCAGTAATTTCTTTAATTAGTTTATTAAATTGAAATTCAAAAGACTTATTAGTTTGCTCAAAGTTAGTATTAGTTTGAGATTGAACTAAAGTTATATCTTTACCTAATTGCTCTAATTTGGCTAGAGTTTCAGCGTCGTTTAAATCAATTTTTTCTCCTAAACTTTTAGAAATATCTTGTAAAGAACTAATCGTTTCATTGGTGTTAACAAATTCGGTTTCAATTTTAGTAACTGTTGATTTCATTCCTTCTACTGTTTGTTCAACTTTAGTTATCTTTTTATTTTGTCCATCTACTTGACTTACTACACTTGTTATTGCTTGATTTTGTTTGTCGACAATTCTGTAAGTTTGATTTATTCTTCTATCTGTTTTATCTGCTTTACTATAATCAGTTTGACTTTCTTCGGGTTTTTCTGTATTAATATTTTCTACTAATCCTTGATTTATTTCTATATCATCATTAAACATTATACAATTATAAGTCTTATTTTCAATTTTAACACTATATTTATCTAGTGGGTCATAATATGTTATACCTGTACTTGAAAAGTCGTTTAAATAGTATTCTATGCCTTTTAACTTATTAAATATGTTGTCTATATACTCATCTCTATTATTGAAATTCATTATTTGATTATCTGTTATTTTAATTTCATATAGTCCATTGTTTTGAACTGATAAATCATCTTTTCTATATATATTATCTTCACCATTTCTACTCAAAACAACTGAATTTATTGGTCCAAACTTTTCTCCAAAATTTACATTATCATCTTTTAAATATTCTTCATCTATCGTATCGTTTGTTTCATTTATATATCTTATTTCTACATTGTCGTTTGTATCTAAACATATTGTACTTGCTGTTACTTCTGCTAATTGGTCAAATACATCTCTATACTTAAATCCTATATCATTTCCATTAACATCTAAATACAATTCATTTAGTATTATTTTATCATAATTTACAAATGTATCTGCTTTATTCTTGAAGTTCAAATTAAGTTTAGTACAAAGAGCATTTATATATGCTCTTATTGTACAAGGGTATGTTATACCTAAACTTTTATAGTCTTTCATTGAATATAACATTTTATCGTAACATTTTATTAAATATGAATTACTATCTTCTTGCTTTTCAATATCTTTAACAATATAATTTCCAAAATCTAAATATTCTATTGGAGAATTATCAAAAGATATTCCAAACTTAAAGTTTATTTCTGTGCCTTTAGGAATTGCTACATTACTATCAATTTCAAGTTCTTTCATTACTGATTTTAATAATGCACTTTGAAATCTAGGATTTACACTATTTATTACTTCATTATCTAATGTAATATCTCCATAAGTGATTTTAACGGATAATTCTCTTCCTTGCTCTTTTATATTGTTTTTATAACTTAAAGTATGTTGTTTCATTTATTATCTTTTCCTCCTTGCTATAAAACTTATATTAAATGGTTCATTTGCTTTAGCAACATTTGTAAAAGAACTTCTATTTGTTGTTGCCCAATCTCCAGTATATACTGATATTGTATTGTTTCTTTTTAATACTGGGTCATAATAAGTTAAGTTTTGACTTGCTTTATCTAATATAGGAGCCAATAATTCTAACTCTTGTTGTGATAAATGTCTAAAACTAACTTGTATTTTAGGGAATATTCCTATCAATGTTCCACTTTGTGTTCCTGCTAAATTTCTTCCACTATCTTTGCCCCATAATTTATTATATCCATATTTTGCTTCAGTTATATAGTTTCCTAAATTTATATTATCTACTTTAAGACTGTCTTTATTAATAAACATTTTAGCCCCTTTCTAATTATTAAATGCGAAATCATCTTCTGCATTAATTCTTTTTATTTCTCTTGCAATTTGTCTGTTTCCTACATATACTGGAATATTTGCACTTATATTTACATATCTTCCTATCGCTTCTCCTAATTCTGCCATTGCTTGGCTATCAGTTAATGGAATTACACCTTCTCTTCCTGCTTCTCCACCTATTGCCATTCCACCACCTATTGGAACTCCACGACCTGGCATATTAATAATACCACCTACTTTAAGTCTAGGTAAGTTAAAAGTTGGTAAATAACCTAAATTAATTCCAGGTACTTTGTTTATTACTCCAACTAACTTATTTACTGCTCGAATTGGTGTATTTAATGTTTTCTCTATTGTCCACATTACACTATTTACAACGGCTTTAAACACTCCATTAATTGTTTGTCCTGTTCTTTGTGCAATATCTATTACCATATTTTTAATAATACCAAATACATTTAAGAATATTCCTTTTATTCCATTCAATACATTACTAAATATTGTTTTAATACCTTCCCAAGCCATTTGCCAATTTCCAGTAAACACACCTTTAACAAACATTATTATTCCATCTAAAATCCCTTTTATTGCCGTAAATGTGCTATTAAACATATTTAATGTTGACTGTAAGTTTTGAACTAACATATCATATATATTTCCCAATGTATCACCAAACATATTGTGTACCCAATCGCTTTTATCTTTTAGCCAATCTATTCCACTTTGAAAAAATCCTCTTATCTTTTCCCAGTTAGATACAATTATTCCTAATATAGCAACTGCAACTCCTGCTATTGCAACGGGAACATTGCCAATTATAACTCCTAATCCTAATATTGCTATTCCTATACCTGTAATAACTTTTCCAAAATTTCCCCAAGTTGGGTCATTAATATATTTCATTAATGCTGTAATAGATAACAATATTCCCGACAGCATAGTTCCAATTCCAAGTGATTTTATTCCACCTAAATGTAATTTCCAAGCAATTAGTCCAGTTGCTACACCTGCCATTACAGATAAAATTTCATCTTTGTGTTCTGCTATCCATTTAATCCATTCTGGAACTTCGCCTTGCATTTGAGATAAGTCAAATTCTGGCATAACTGCTCCTGCTCCACCTGCTCCGCCACTTGATGTATCACTTAAAACATTCATTTCATCAAATCCTGCTTGTTGTAATTCTTTTCTTATTTGTTTTGCACTTCCAGCCATTTTATTCATACTTTTTGCACTTGCATTAGCAAATAAATTTATACCAAACCAAGCATTTGCTATGTAATTAATATAACTTAATAACTTAAATGCTAGATTTACTAAAAATTGTAATACTGGTGCTAACATATTAGCCAAAGCATAATGTATATATTCAAGATTTTTTGCATATTGTTCATTATACTGTGCTAATGTACTGCTTGCTCTTCTTACTGCGTTATATGCACTTCTAACACCAAATATTGCTAATCCCCACCTTGCTACTTTTTTAACTGTATTAGTAAGTCCTTTATTTACTTTTCCTAAATCTTTTTTTATCTTATCTAATCCTTTTGACTGATTTAGTTTATTATTCATTTCTTGTATTTTACTATTAATTAAGCCTTGATTTAGTTTGTTCTTTTCAAGTTTGTTAGCAATATTGTCCATAGAACTCATTTGTTTTGAATATTTAGTGTTTAATGCTTCTATTTCTTGATTTTGTAAAGATGTTAAGTTTTTCATTTGTTCTTTAGTTGTTGCTTGTTCTTTTAACAATCTATTGTTTTCTTTTATTTTTGCTTTTTCTTCTTCGTAAGTTTGTAAATTAAGTTCCACTTTACCTTTTTCTTTGTTTAGTCTTTCTTCTTCTTTTTGAAAACTCTTTAATTCTTTTTCTGCATTTTTTATATCTTTTTCAAGTTGTTTTGTATCTAATGCTGTTCCTATTACTACTTTTCCGTCCATTTTATTCCTCCTTTCCATTTATTAATCTATCAAATAAATCTGCACTTTCTTGTTGCTCTTTTGTAAATTCTATTGTCTTTTTCTTAAGGGCTACTCTCTTTTGTGCTTCTTCTATTTTTGTTCTTTCTTTTACATCATCTATTTTATTCGTGTCAAAATTTCTTAAATTTCTTATTCTGTTTAACACACAACAATTACCAAGTTCACTATTAGACAATCCATTTAATAAATCGTTGAACTTCCACCAGTGTATTTTAGTATCTTTATCAATATTTATTCCATAATCACTCATAAAACTAGTTTCTATATAATTCATGTCTTGTTCAAAATCGAAATCTGCTTCATCTGTTGGTTCTTCATACTCATTACCACATAATAGGAATTTTTGTCCTATTTCTAGCAATTTAGCATAATTCTCAGGTATTTCTAGCCCTTTATCGCCATATAATAAATATATTATTGCTAATGCTCGTTCAGTATCACATATACTCTTATCATTTGCTACATTATTACATTTTATTGCTACTCTAAAATCTGTGTTTATATCATATATAGTACCATTTACTTTTGCTTTTGTTGGATTATTCATTATTCCATCACATCGCCTTCATTTTGAGTTTTACTTCCATATAAATCCTTCATAATATCTTTAAAGTTTCTAGCATTTTGTTTTAATAATGGTTGTATTTGTTCTTCTACTATTTTGTTTAGTTCTCCTAAAGTAGTCCAGCCTAATTTTCTTCCATATAGTAACTTTTCTACTCCATTATCTCCTAAAAACTTATTAAATAATTGTGTTTCTGCTTTAAAAAATTCTTTTTCTGCTTTAATAAAATCTTTTTGTTTTTTGGGTGTATCTTCTTGTTTTTCTATTACAATTAATTTCCCTTTTAATGTATCTCTTATTTTTTTATCTTCTTTTTCTATCTCTTCAAATCTTTCAAATATTTCTAAATCATCTAAGTCAAACTCTAGATATTCTCCAGTTTTTGTCCCATCTTCTTTTTCTATATATAATCTTAATATATTATCTTTTTTTAAGTGAATTGTCTTTTCTTGTTCCATTTCTTTCTCTCCTTTATAATAATAAAAAGTAGGAAGTTTTTCCTCCTACTTTTAAGGTTTTATTTATAGTACTACCTTTGGTGCAAATGTTGGTTTTTGTCCTGATATTGTAACTGTTCCTTCTTGAGCGTCACCTTTAACATATATGTCATATCCTATTGTTGCATTTTCTCCTAAAAAGTCTGTTATAACTATCAATATATTATATTTTAGTGTCTCAAACTTTGTGCTTGGTCCTTCTCCACTAGAAGATGTTTTATCTATTTCTAACATTGTAGTTTCAATAGGTTTTCCACTCTTTCTAGCATCGTTTAGGAATTTCCACATTGGGTCTCCTTCAACATATATTCTTTTATCACTTATTGATGTTTGTACTTGGTATCCATCGAATACCGCATCTGCATTTCTTTGTGTTATATCTTTTTCTTGACTGACTTGTGGGTTATATGCCATTTGCAATGATTTAACTCCAGTACCTTCTCTTACATAAGTTTCACTTGTTCCAGGTGTTGTATCTATCCAATGTTCAAATTGGTCTCTGTATGCTTGTTTTAATCCTGCCATTATTCCTTACCTCCTTTTAATAATTCTCTTTCCATAAGAATTAAATCCTCTCTTGATAGAGGCTCTATATATCCTAATTCATTTAATTTTGCTATTTTATTTAAGTCTTTCATTTCTTTAACTTGGATTTCATCATTTGGTATATATTCTTCATTATCCATTGTGAAATTCTTTGTTACTTTAATTGCTTTCATTTTCAAAGCCTCCTTCTATATATTTTATTTCTATTTGTATATCAAATACTGCTGTTTTTGTTTCTGCATTTTGCATTGTTCCAGTATTTAAACATTCTATACTTTGTATTCCTTCTATATTCGGCAATATGCCTTTTCTATTATTAGACTTGATTATCTTTTCAAATATCTCAAAAAAGCCTATATTCTCTAAATTATTGATTACTTCTTGAGAATATGCTTTTCTATTCCTAAATGAATATACATCTCTTTTAATTTCTGTACCATTTACCCACATTTCAACTTTACTTTCTGTTGGTATTCTATTTATTGAATAATTGTTTGCATTATTATTAAGAAAATCTACATTAATTGGAAGTGGTTTTACTTTTACTATTGTTGCTACTATTGTTGCCAAATAATCTTTTAAATTAGTTATTCTTAATTTGTTTGTTTCCATTTTAATTTCCTTTCTTAATAAAATTTTCAACTTCTTTAATTAAGTCTTGTTTTTCTGCACTCATCATTCTTTTATCCCAATAAGGTCCAGTACCTGGTGTGGTATAATGCCTTACTGGTCCACTTGTAAATCCAATATATTGAGGGTGTGCATAAGGTACTTCATAAGTTATCCACTGTGGTTCAATGTCAACTATTGTTCTCAAATCTCCATCTCGCATTGGTACATATTTATCCATTCTCTTATAACAACTTTGAGTGAAAAACTTTTGTGTTGTTCCATTTGGTTCTAGTCCTAATCGTGCTATAATTCGACTTGTAGGTTGTATTGTAACATTACCCATATTATTTACCACCTAAATATATATGTTGGTTTAAACCGAATGTACTATCTAATATTGATGTTATTGTATATATATCTTTTTGGTTTAAATCTTGTTGGCTTGTTATGTCTTGCAATAACTTACCTTTGATAATTATATCTCCTATTGCTATATCATTAGCATTAAGATTTTTATTCATATCATAAGGTATTCTTACATCAACATCATTAGCATTTTCATATCCTTTGCTAATTCCAGCACCTTTTCCACCATTCCACCAAACTTTATCATAATTATGTCTTATATATGTTCCATTCTCTTGCACATAATGATATAAAGTCAATTCTGTATTTACTAACATAATTATACCCCCCTATATAAATAAGGTGTATCTGCTAAATCAGTGTATATTATAGCCTTAATTTCTTTTATTTTGCCTTTTAGAGCAGTTTGAGTGTCAGTATTATAACTTTCACTATATCCGTTGGTTGTAACACTAGAAATTGATTTATCGTGTTCTTGCATACTTTTATAGCTATCTAATAATTCTATTAAATGTAATACACATAACTTTACTTCATCTATTTGAGTTGGTAATTCTTTTAATCTTCCAAATGTATATTTATCTATATTTGCTCTTGCTTCAAGTTCTAATAAATTAAAAGGCATTTCTTGAAGTTGCCCGTTTAATTTTTCATACTCTTGATAAGTTAAGTATTGGTTTTTGAACTCCATAAAATGCCTCCTTTTTTTATTTCTTTTTTGTTTCTTTTACTTCTATTTTTTCTTTTTCCATTGGTTGTATTTCTTCAAATCCATCATTGATATATCTTTCCAATTCTTCATCTTGTATTCTTAATTGAACATTAGCTCTTTCTACTATTTTCATAATATCAACTCCTTTTTATACAACTGCTGTTGTATCTAAATCAACTGCAATGCTATCTACTTTATTATTTTTTCCATTAGGGAAAACAAATGTATCATAATGAGAACGATTTTGATATAAATATCCATCACCTACAGTATGTTCTCCTGGTGCAAATAAATATATTGAGCTGATTTTAGGAACCATTTTTGTTGTTAATGGTGTAGCAGCTAACATATTGATTTTATAGCCAGTACTTGTTGCTGGTTTGAAACCATCAGAAAAGTCAAATTTTGAATAAAATCTATCTTCATCAACCACTTCTATAACTGGCACTCCGTTTACTTTTGTAACTCTTGTTTCTATTGCTTTACCTTCTTCATTAGCAGAAATACTTATTACATCTACTGAATGAGTCAATTCTTTAGATAAAGCTAGTAAGTCCATTAAGCCAGGATATAAATAAATAATTAATCCTTTATTTCTATATCTTCTTACTTTTCCTATAAATTCAACTATTTTTGTATAAATATTTTCTGCTGTATATGTTTTTACATCTGTTGATGTCTTTAACCCCGCTGTTTCTGCTTCTGATGCTACTTTGCTGAAGAAATAAGCATCTTTTTCAGGTGTTGCTTGTGTTGCTTCAAATTGTGTTGAAATATTTTCTGCTGAAGCTGTTTGATTGCTTTCATCAACCTCTCTTTTATCTACAAAGAACTCAACATCTCTATCTTGAGTTAATGTATATGTATGGTCGTGTTCTGTTATAGCTTGTCTGTTCCATCCACCACTAAGACTATGATTTTTATAACCTTTCATTTCTAATGAAGTAAAATGAAAGTTTTTTGCATCTAACCATTCTACATTTGAAGCAATAAATGGTGCAATATAAGAATTGTCTACAAATGTTTCTATTAATTTTCTTTCAAATTTTGAAGCGTTGTTAATTGTGTTTGCCATTTTTAATCTCTCCTTTTTTAATTATAATTTTTAAACATTGGATTTAATTTAATTTCATTATTGACAGGTTTATCTAAATTTGGATTTGTTATATCTCCCATACCTGGCATATCTTTCATTGTATTAGGATTTGCAAATATATCTGTTCTGTCTTTAATTATAGAATTAAATAAATCACTTGCGGATTTTCCAACATTATTTTTGTCTTTTAATCCTTCTTTAATTTCATTCATTATTGAATTTTTTGTATAATCATTAATGAACTTTTTATCGCCAAAGACTTCTTCAATATTATTAATTAATATCTTATCTTCTTCTTCAGCTTTTTCTTTTGCAACTCTATCAGCTTCTTTTTGCTCATAGTCTGCTATTTTTGTTTTAAGATTTTCTATCTCATCAGATTTAGGTGCTTTTTCTACTTGTTCTTTTAAGTCATTAATAGTTGTTTTGTACTCATTAATATCTTTTTCATATTTATTTTGTACTTTTTCAGTTTCTGTTTTTACTGTTTTTCCATGTTCAGCCATAATTGCTTTTATTTCTTCTTTTGACAACTTGACTTTGTTTTCTCCTATTTCTAATTTCTCTAAAAAATCATTCATAATATTACCTCCAATAGATTTTTTTCAGTGGTCAACTCCACCTTGAATTTAATATTTTGATAATTTTACGGATATATTATCAAACCTACAATTTAAGTATAACACATTTGTTTTAGTTTTGCAATATTACATTTTATTTACATTTATTCTTCTATAACCTTGTACTCTTGCCCTCTCTAATTTAGTTGGTAGTCCACTTATTTGTGAGATTTCTTTATACTTTCTAGTTAGTTTTGTTATTTCACTTTGTGCTTTTTCTACCGCTTCTTTGTTTCCACTTGCTTTTCCTATTATTTGTATATCTTTTTGTTTTCTTATTTCTGTTTCTAGTTTTCTTTGAAGTTGTGTGCCTTGATATAATGTATAATGTTTATCTTCATAAATAAAACCTTTGCTATTATCACTATTAATCTTATCTAATTGTTCTTGAGTGTATTCAGGTTCACTTACTCCTAATACTATTGGAAATATATAATGATAACAATTCAACTGTCCTATTGGTCTTTTAAGTTCACTATTTAATAATTCAAACTTTTCTTTTGAGAATTGTTTTCCTTGTATATCTTGGTGGTCGGGTGCTGGGTGTAAATGTACTGATATTTCAATTCCATTTGCTCCATATTCTTTACCAAATTGTTCTTGTATAGTATTACTCATATCTCTTAATGCACCTTTTAAATTCATTCTAACTGCACTATCAAGCCTTTTACTATATCCACTAGCATAATCTACTGTTCTTATTCCACTTTGTCCTAATTCTTTAATAATTTTACTCATTTCTTTATCAAATGTTGTTTTTCCCATTGATATATTAACAACTGCTTTATCTATTACATCTTGATACATATTAGATAATAATGTATAACTTGTTTTTCCATATATATCTTTTCTTGCAAATGCTAAAGTTTTTGATGTGTTTATATATTCATTAGCTGTTATTGTTGCTAATGCTCTTACTTTTCTTTGTAATGCTATATTTTCTTCATAAGGTATATATTTTATACCTTTATAATCATAGAACTTTTTAGCAAATAATGAATTTTTTTTTGCTACTTCTTCAAATATCTTATATATATCTTTTATATTTAATTCTGTAATTTCTGCTAATTTACTTGTTATTTTATCAAAATTGCCACCATATTTTAATATTTGTGCTAATTGATAAGCATTTGTAGGATTAAGAGTACCAATCTTTTTGATACTCTTTCCTATTTGCTCTAATACATAAGTATTTCCTTGTTCTATTCTATCAACTAATCTTTCTACTAGTTTATTTATTATTCTTTCATCTAACATAGGATTTCCTCCTATTCTAACTTAATATATCAAATAAATTCATTAATCTTTTAAAGAATTTAACATCTTCGTATTTTAATGATACATCTTTATCAATATTTAATTTTAATACTACTCTTTTATTAAACTTTGTTATTTCAACTATATTACAAGGATATTGCAATAATATATAATGTTTTCCTATTCCTTTAATATACACATTATTATAATTCATTTTTTTAAGACTATGATTTATATAACTTTTTAATATTTTTTCTCTCATAGATTATTCCTCATTTTCTCCACCTATATTTTTAGTTCCCAATAAATCTTCAATACTTGGGTTTTCTGCTTTTATTTTATCTATTATTGCTTGGCTTTCTTCTAATGTTTCTTCTGGGTGTAACCATTCTCTTATTTCTGCTTTTTCTATTATTCCTTTACTTTCTGCTACTATCATTCTATTAAATGTTTCTGTACTATCTTCTAGCATTCCGTTTGACCACTCATAATCAATGTCGTATTCTCCTTGAGGTGTTACATTAAAAGCATTTGCTAATATATTGCAAGCATAAAAGAAATCTTCTAATCCTTTTTCTATCATTGCTCTCATTTGGTCTACTATACTAAATGTATCATACATACTTCTTTTTATTTCTGTCGCAGTTGCATTTGCCGTTGTTACTTGACTTAATATTCCACCACTTGTTCCAACTTCGTGTTCTAATCTTCTATATAATTCTTCTAATCTATCTAAATATTGTCTAAATGCTGGGTCATATACAAAAAAGTTACCTTCTCCATCAGTACCTAAGTCAAATGTTTTAAATAAGCCACTATCTGGAAGTTTGCCATCTTTAAATATGGTATAATCTACTCCAACAAACGCTTGTTTTAATTCGTATTCTCTTTGTAATTGTGCCATTGTTTCTTTTATTTCATTTATTGTTGCTTCACAACCATAAGTTATTGGTACGCCATACTTATCATTGCTTTTTCTATTATTAATTGGACTTTTAATGTATCCAAATGGAACTCTATCTACTCCAGTTATTGTCATTGTTTCAGTAATATTTTTCCAAAAGTCAGGTGCTGGTATCTTTTTTCCTTCTTCATTGCTAAATTGTTGTAATATTGTTAAATTACCATTTTCTACTTTGTAGTTAGTCCATCTTAAATATGTTGTTGTTTTAGTTGCTCCTTGTATAACTTTCTTTTCTGCTAATATCGTTGCTCCTGTAATATTTTCTCCATCAGTCATATCAATAGTAAGTCTATCTTGAGAAACTTTGTTATAATAGATTTTGCCACCTTGTACATAAGGAACTAATAATATTCCACCATAACCAAAACTCATAGCAGTTATTTTTTTCATATTTTTCCATAAACTTTGTGCTATCTTATCTAGTCCTTTTGCTCTTTGATTTTCTCCTAATATGCCAATCTCACTTTCTGCTATTGTATAATTAGCTAGCTTGTTAGAAAATATAGCATTAAAATTAATGTTGTCTATATTTTCATAATTACTTGCATATTTTTGATTGTCCTCTACTTCTTTTTGTGTCGTTTGTGTTTGAATATGAAACACATTGTTCAATATCCACATAATAATACTTTTAAACATCTTATTTACCTCTTTTCTTTTATATGTTTTATTATAATAATATTATAACCTATGCTATTCTCTTTCTTTCTGCAACATCATTTATTTGTCGCATATATCTTGTAAATGTATACTCAAAAGCATCTAAAGTATCTATATCTGATGTAAAATCATCTAGTCTTGTATCTTCTTTAGCATTATCGTCCCATAATGCCGTTGACAATGCCTCTACAAATGTATCACATTCGCCTTCTATATAATAAAGCATTCCATAACTTAACATTGTTCTTGTTATATCTATTCTGTCATTAATAGGTTCTTTAATGCAGCCTCTAACTGTTGCCCTAATTCCTCTTTCTGGTGCTCCTTTTCTTAACCCTCTAATTATAACTACTTCTTCATTATCTGGTAACATATAATCTATATTACAATTATATTTATATTCCATTTTTTTAGCAAATGCTATTTGTAATTCAAATAAATCATCAGGGTCTATATCTCCCATATGTTTTTCACTGCCTAATACTATTATTTGCTTAAAATCATAACTAATTCTTGTACACACAAATGCTTGTCCTGATTTAGTACCACCATAGTCAATTCCTATTATTGTATATCCTTCTGGTAATATATAATTTCCTTTTTCATTTTTATTTGTATATTTATATTTTTTAGGATTATCTGCAAATTTCTTATATATTAATCCTTCTGCATTACACCATTGTCCTAATATTAATCTATTATAATATACTGTTCCTTCATACTCTTTACATAAATTATCGACAAATTGTTTTGGCAAAAATGGATTATCAAATATTGTATAATGTTGTACATATACATCAAGCCCTTTCTCTTCTACTTCATCTAAAAAGTCCACTTTAAACCAATGATTATTGCTTTCGGGATTTAATGCTCCATCAAAACAACTATATGGTTTGTCTAACGAACCTTGTATCATTATAAATACTTCTTGGCACCATTTAGCAATTTCATCTCCATAAGCATATTTAATACTTGTACCTTGTATTTTACTTACTTGATTTACTTTTTCTGTTCCTAAACAATATACTTCTTCTCCAAATAAAATTGCTATATTACTAGAATTGATATTCCCTATCAAGTCTTTGCCATATATTTCCCTTAAAGGTTGCAACACGTTTCTTTCTATTGTCCCTCTAGAAACCCCAAAAATGACATTTAAGCCATCTTTTCCTTTTCGTTCTATAATTCTACTAGGTATCATATATAATATATCTAAATAGGTTTTTCCACATCTTCTAGCGCCTATCTTAATATTATATCTATGATGTGCATTTCTTATAAACACTTTCTGCTTTTCTGTTATTATCATCTATCCGCTTCTTCCTTTATTTTTGATAATAATTCTTCTACTTTTTGTAAATTTTCGTTTTCTTTCGTTTGATTTTTTAATTCAACACATTTCAATTCTTTGTCTACTATTATTCCATAAGCTGTCGCTAAATCTTTTATATTAGTGAACATATCTACATTGTCGCTTTTTTCTTCTATTGCTTTAAGTAATTTATCTAATATTCTCTTTTTTGTTTCGTGTTGATTTTGCATATAATCTAGTGTTGACTGGGTATTTTCATTTCTTTTTTCTATGCATTTCTGTGCAATGCTTCTATTTTCTTTTTTGTTTACAATATTTTTAACCGTATTGACTGCTACATTATTTACTCTAGCAGTTTCATTGTAATTGCCATTTTTGACATAATCAGCTATAATTTTTTTCTTTTCTTTATCTGTTAATCTATGTGCCAATTATATCATCTCCTTTAACTTTAATAATAATTCTCTATCATTTCTTGTTTCTATTGTTCCCCAATATGTTTTTTCTCTTCCATCTTCATTATTAGCTTTTTTATATTTATATATAGCAAGTTTTATATTTCTATATTTTTTACCTTGTTTATAAGTTGTCATTTCTATTAAATTAAATTGGTATTTATTACTCAATTGTAATAATATCATATTTATATATTTCTTTATATTCATATTATGTATCCTTTTTTTATATTCTACACTTTAATTATACAATATCTTATGTTATTAGTCAATTATAGCATAATAAGAGATATTACTTTTAATATCTCTTAAATTTCCTTTTTAATTTATTAAATTTTTTATTTTCTTTTTCTGTCATAATAGGATTGTATTCTTGTATTTTTTCTATCTTAAAGTGTTTTTCATTTTCAACTTTTGTTTCAACTGTATCTCCTTTTATATTTCTTTCATTTGCAATATAAGTTCTACCATTTATATCTCTTCCTACATCTTGACAATAATTGTTATAACTACTTTTTCCATTATCTTCATATATGTCATCTAAAACTTGTTGTAATAATAAACTCATTTTATTTGTCCTCACATTCTTCTACATTCAAAATTAAATACTTTTATATCTTTTTATTATCTATATACACTTTTGGTATTCCATTTTCTGCATTTTTTGTAACAAACTTTCCTATCTCTTCGCCTAACTTATTAATTGCTTCAATTGATATTTGTGTATCACATTTAGGTACTACATCATATCCAAATTGCATATTAATATATTCTTCACTAACTTTTGGTATCTTTATTTCCTTAATCATACCTGTACCAATTTGATTAAATCTTGGGAGTTTATATTTATCTGCAAACTTATTTATTATTTTCTTTAAAATTTCCATTATATCTCCTCTATTTATATAATCCTTTTTCTTTATCTATATATGTTACACCCACTGCATAAGCACTCCAAATATCTGCTTTAAATCCATAAAACCAACCTTGATTTTTCTTTGTACCTACTATACCAAATCTATCTATTAATGCTTGTCTTATATTACTATCTTTAGCTTTCATAGTTTGACATAAATTCATCTTTTCTTCTTTTCTGTATATGTATTCGTATTTTTTACCTAATTCGTGTGATTGTTGTATATATCTTCCTATCCATACACAAGTGTCAAATACTTCTTTTCCAACTGGCATACCATAACAAGCCACCATTTCAATTATCACTTTATCAAATAATAAATCGTGATTTTCTATCCAAGCTCTTAAATATTCATTTTCTACTTTTGCAAAATATTCAGGCTTATATGTTTCTGTATCTATTACACAATATGCACTTTCTATATTGCCTGGGTCTATCGCTAATATTCTCATTTTTTACTCCTATCGTTTTGCCGACATCGGGAAGCCAAACCTTTTTGCCGACATCAGCATTATGGTCAGGGTTGATAGACTTGAACTACCTTCTACAGATTTGGAGTCTGTCGTTTTACCAGTTAAACTAAACCGAGATATTTAAACTAGAGCCTCAAGGAGAAGTGTAGTTGCCCATACTCCTATTTTTTATGTGGCCGATTGCCCTCTGTCAACTACGAGGCTCTTAACACAGAGGTTAGGATTTGCACCTAACATAAACTTATAACAGAAGTTAGTTAGCACCTTCAAAAGGGATAAATATGTTCTTATTTTCTTCTGCTTTATTGGGATATAATAGTTTACCAGCTATTTACCTAACTTGTCTTGCAACTATTCTTAAGCATATCCCCGTTCTACCATACACTAGTGTCTACCTTTTCCACCACTCTGTGCCTTAATTATATCATAAAACTATTGAAATATCAACTAAAATGGTAAATCTTCAGAACTTGTTATATCATAATTTTCTTCATCTTGAATTGCTTTTCTTTCTTCATTTTCTGCTGTAAATTCATTTATAAATATTTGATAAACTGGTTTATTTTCTTTGTTCAAATAGAATGTAAGCCAACCATTTATAACTTCAATATCTGTTTTATCTGCTAATTCTACACCTTTCTTAAATTGTACATTAATAAAAGAATTTTCCCATTTATCTTCTATATTCTTTTTGCTTATAGTTGTACTATATCCTATATTTCCATTTTCAAAATCCTTTCTAAATATTCTTGTTTTTCCTTCAAATTTTGATTTTAACATCTTTATTTCCTCCTTTATTTTAATATATTTGGTGCTTTTGGTTTTCTAGTTTGTGGAATTAATCCTAATTCTAATTTTGTAAAGCATTCTTTAAATCCTGTTTTAATCTCTTCATATAGTGCATAATTTTTATAAATTTTAATTAATTTATATTTTTTATTCTTAACTTCGACTTCTTCTGGCATTTGTATCCTCCTATGTTTTTTATATTTTAAGGTGGGTGTATAGGTATTAAAACTAATATCTATAATCCCAATTCTTCTAATGTATATTTTTTACCTATTTCCATGTTTTTATACATAGTACCTTTGTCAAAATATGGAAATGCTATATATTCATCTTCAGAAAATTCTATAAATATAAATTCTGATTTTTCATCATACACTTGTATTTTGGATATTGTAAACCTTCTATCTCTAAAAGGTCTAATCACTCCTGCTAAATACTCTTTTTCTTTTTCATCAAGTATTGCTTCTTTTCTTTCATATAATGTTTTATACCTGAACACATCTGTCAATTTGAATTGTCCTTCTTCATATTGACATATTCTTTCTACTTTCATTATGTCTAAATTTTCATTTTCTACTGAATATTTAAAATCATTATTGAATTCTTTAATAAAATCAAACTTTTCATTTGGATAAACAATTTTTTCTCCTGATGTAATTCCCATTTCTCCATTTCTTAAAGTAACTATATCTCCAAATTTTAAATCTTCTTTTGTAAAAAGTCCGTTTTTGACCGTACTTTTTCAGTATTTTGTCCGTTTTCTCCTATTGGTTCTAGCATTTCTTCGCTATACCAACAGTCATAAAATTCTTCAATTTTGTAAGTGTTTTCTATTTCATTAATACAATCTATTGTGCCTATTTTTTCCTTAAACTTTTCCATTTCAAATGTAAACAATATTCCATTATATTTTGCTCCTTGCCTTAATTCTTCTCTAAGTCTAACTTTATCTCCTACTTTATATTTCATTTTTAGCCCTCCTTATATATATTTTTCTTTTAGTTTTTTCATTTAATTCTCTTGATAATTTTTCTATTAATTCATCTTGCTTCATAAGTTCTTTTTTAAGATTTATTTCCTTTTCTTTTTGCT
>SAMEA104404097__coassemble_1344_pt1 | contig 20721 bp, 13 predicted proteins | sample SAMEA104404097__metabat2_low_PE_006 | metagenome-assembled genome bin SAMEA104404097 (sample SAMEA104404097) | Balaenoptera acutorostrata
TGATTTAGTTTTAAAACAAGCTAAAAATATATGTGAAGATATAGAGATATAAAAATTAAAAAATAATAATTAATATTATAAGAAATAAAGAAAATATAAAAATGAGGGAGAGTAATTTTGATGTCTTTTTTTAAAATATTTATAAATAGTATTACAAGGCAAGATAGTATTATTTATGTAGCTATGGTTATTTTATTTATTACTGCATTATTTAAAAGAAAAAAAGGAATAATGTTTGCTAACTTTATTGCAGCACTTGGTATGATTGGAACATTTTTAGGAATATGTATAGGTCTTAGTAATTTTGATGAAAATAATATAACCAAAAGTATACCTATATTACTTCAAGGAATGAGGACAGCATTTTTTACTTCTTTAGTAGGTATGTCAATATCAATTATTTTAAAATTTGTACTAGGATGTTTTAAAGAAAAAATAGAAACTGATACAACTGAAGGAGCAGTACTCGAACAAACAGAAAAAATAGTGGAATTAAATAATAACATAAAAGAAATGACTAAAGTTTTAACTATTATAAGTGACACTATTTTTAAAGATTCTTTAAGATCAAAGGAACATGACAACAAACTTCTTGAATTTACAGAAAATTTAAAATATTTTGAACTTGTAAAAGAAATTTTAAAAAATGTAAATTCTCGGGTTGACGACATTAATAATTCAATAGAAAGTAATATAGAAAAGCAATTTGAATTTTCAGTAAAAACAAATGAGTTACTTTTAAACTTATTTGATTCATCTGAAGATATAAAAATAAAACTTTCAGAAAATAAAAAAATATTAGAACAATCTATTGAAAATAATAAAAAAGGAATAGAAACAGTAGTATCATCAAATAAAGATATTCTAAAATCTGTAGAAGATAGTGCATTAAAATCTCAAGAAAATAATTTAGAACTTATTACAGAATTTAGAGAATTTGCTAAAACTATATTAGAAGAGAATAAAGAAAATACAACTACAATAATAACAGGAATAACAGAAAACAGTAAAAAAGGAATAGAAACAGTAGTATCATCAAATAAAGATATTCTAAAATCTGTAGAAGATAGTGCATTAAAATCTCAAGAAAATAATTTAGAACTTATTACAGAATTTAGAGAATTTGCTAAAACTATATTAGAAGAGAATAAAGAAAATACAACTACAATAATAACAGGAATAACAGAAAACAGTAAAAAAGGAATAGAAACAGTAGTATCATCAAATAAAGATATTCTAAAATCTGTAGAAGATAGTGCATTAAAATCTCAAGAAAATAATTTAGAACTTATTACAGAATTTAGAGAATTTGCTAAAACTATATTAGAAGAGAATAAAGAAAATACAACTACAATAATAACAGGAATAACAGAAAACAGTAAAAAAGGAATAGAAACAGTAGTATCATCAAATAAAGATATTCTAAAATCTGTAGAAGATAGTGCATTAAAATCTCAAGAAAATAATTTAGAACTTATTACAGAATTTAGAGAATTTGCTAAAACTATGGCTGAAAATAATAATAAAGCATTTATTCAAGCACTTAATGAAAGTATGAAAGATTTAAACACTAGACTTACAGAGCAGTTTGGTGAAAACTTCAAAGAACTTAATAAAGCTGTATTTAAACTTGTTGAGTGGCAGGAATATTATAAAAATATAGTTATAGAAACTACAGAAAATCAAAAAGTTATCTTTGAAGGAATAACTAAAGCTAAAGATGATCTTGCTCAATTTGTAAGTAAAGGAGAACAAGTTTCTCAAATAGCAAATGATTTACAACAAACCATTGATATTACAAAAGAAAAACAAGCTGAATTTAATACTGAACTTCAAACTTTATCAGAAATTAATGAATCTGCAAAAGAATTAATGCCAACATTTATTAAAGTCAATAATACTATGGATGAGAATCTAAATATATTTAAAAATTCTTTAGAAGAAATTGGTTTGAATATAAATCAAGTTACAAATAAAACAGTAAATGAATTTGATAAAGTATATTTAAAATTTTCAGATAATATGAGTCTAACAACAGAGAAATTTAATTCTGTAATGAATGAAAATACAATAAATTTTGAAAAGATATCAACAGAAACAATGGGTGGAATTCAAAAAGCTTATACAGAATTTTCAAATACAATGATTTCGTCACAAAATGAACTTAATGAAATATTGACAGAGAATAATACCTCATTTAAAGAAAATATAAATAGAATATCAAATGATACAGTAGATGGAATTCAGAAAGTATATTCAGAATTTTCAGATAATACGAGTCTAACAACAGAGAAATTTAATTCTGTAATGAATGAAAATACAATAAATTTTGAAAAGATATCAACAGAAACAATGGGTGGAATTCAAAAAGCTTATGCAGAACTTTCAAATGCGATAATTTCTTCAAAAGATGAATTTGATAAGGTATTAACAGAAAGTAGTTTAGTATTAAAAGAAAATAATGAGAAAGTTATATCATTAACAAATGAGCAAGTTGTTACCACAGTTTCTCAATTAAGTGAATTAAGTAAAAAGCTTGTAGAAGAATCAAACATAAAAACTCAAGGATACTTGGAAAATATAAATTCACTATTTGAAAAAGCTATAGATAATATAAAACAAATGAATGTTAATTTAGAAAAAGAAGGAACAGAAATTAGTACCAAAACATCACAATCTATAGAACAACTAAATACACAAGTAAATGAAAATTTAAAAACAAGTGTCGAAAACATAAAAAATGGACTTGAAACAGCTTTAAATGCTTCATTAACATCACTTGGAGATGAACTTGCAACATTATCAAATAAATTTGTGAAAGATTATACACCACTTACAGAACAATTAAGAGATATAGTGTCTATATCTAAAGGAGTAAAAAAATAATGAGAAAGCAGATAGAAAATGATGATGTCTCATCAAGTATAGCAGATTTAATGTCTGCTCTTATGATAATCTTTTTATTTATTTCTGTATCATATATGTTACAAATTTCTAAAGAAAAAGAGACTATTAGTAATATAGCTGAAAATTATAGAATAGAAAAACAAAATATGACAGAGATTGCTTCTAAATTTCAAATGACAAAATATGCTATATATAAAGATTTATTGAACGAATTTCAAGATGAATTAACTGTTTGGAATGCTACTATTGATAGAGAAACTCTATCAGTACGATTTAAGGAACCTGATATATTTTTTAAAACAGGAGATAAGCAATTAAATAATAATTTTAAGAAGATACTTGATGATTTCTTTCCAAGATATATAAAAATATTATCTCAGAAGAAGTATAAAGATGAGATTGAAGAAATAAGAATAGAGGGGCATACTTCATCAGAATGGAGTGAAAGAAGTACTCCTCTTGAATCATATTTTAAAAATATGGCTCTTTCTCAGGCGAGAACAAGAAGTGTTCTTGAATATGTAATGTCTTTACCACAACTTCATATATATCAAGATTTTTTAATTTCAAAAGTTACAGCTAATGGTCTTTCTTATAGTCAGAGAATTGTAATAAATGGAAAAGAAGATTTTGAACAGTCAAGACGGGTTGAATTTAGAATAAGAACTACAGCAGAAAAACATATAGAAAAAATATTATTGGGTGGTTAATGTGAAACTAATTAACTTTAAAAATTTTAAACCTTTTCAAGAATTAAAAGAGCTTATGAATATAACAGAAGAAGATGAAATAAGTATAAATGATGGAATGTCTTTTAAAATAGATGAAATATTTTGGAATGAAGTTAAAAGTACAGGAGCTTTAATTTTAAAAGAAGAATTAATAAAGCATAAAGATTATACTTTAGGTATTAAAGGTTCGGAGCAAAGAATTATAGTATATATAAAAGAACAATACTTTGATCCTGATTATGATGAAAAGGAATATAAGTTTCACATTTCTTGGTGTAAAACTTTAGAACAGATGTATGAAGGAAAGAGATATGATAGGTATGTTGCAGTTCAAAAAGAGAAACCTGAATTTTTAGTTGATTTAATAAATCTAAAAAATAGAAGAGACATTAGAAAAAATATCACTAAGAAAATGAGCGTTTGTAAAAATTGTTTAACTAAAATTAATTATAAAGGTTATGCAATAGCAGGTTATAGAGAAAAACAAGTTATTTATGAAAATTTTTCTTTAAAGGAATTTTTAGAAATATATAATGAACCTGAAATTTTTGTGATTCCCAAAACTACTCTTAATAATGAAAATTCAAATGTTTACACTGAAGATTGGAAAAAAATATCTTATGATTATAGAGTTGCTAGAAATTGGAAGTGTGAAAAATGTGGAAAAGATTGTAAAAATAATAAAAAAGATTTACATGTTCATCATAAAGATGGAGATAAAAGAAATAATGCTTATAGAAACTTAATGGCTTTATGTAGTAAATGTCATTCTGAGATGCCATATCATGAGCATATGAAAAAATAAGGCGTTTATAGCCTTATTTTTTTATAGCTTTATCAATTACATAAATTTTCATTCCTCTACTATTTGTATAATGTCCAATTAAATTATATTCTCCAAATGCTATTTTTATTTTACTAACTGCTAATTCATCGTCATTTATTAAGTATGAATAATATCTTTTTTGATTTATTTTAACTATTGAATAATTACCTATTAAATATCCATTTTTTGATATTTCTTCTGGTATATTTAATGTTACTTTTAATTGTTTTCTTATAGCTTCTGCTAAATTTAAAATTCCATTTTTTTCAATTAGAAAATCTCTTATAATTGATACTTGTTTCTCATCTTTTAGTAAAGAATGGGCAGCTTCATTTCTATTTTGTATTATATTTAAATAATTAATTTGTAAACATATAGATTTTAATTCTTTAAATTTTCTTGCATGTCCTAATAAAGTTCCAAAAGTAATTTTTATATCATATCCTTGTTTTAAATTTTCTATAAAATTTCTAAGCATAGTTTCTAATATTTTTGAGTATGCTAGATAAGCTATTGAAGCAGTTAATAAATTGTTTTTAAATAATTCATAGAGTGTTTCTGCCTCTAATATGAGAACTATTATTTCTTTATCTAATTCTTTAAATTTATTTTCTATAACTATTTTTTTCTTTTCTTTATCATTTATTTCAGAATTGTTTTTAAATAATTTTTTTTGTATTTCTATTTCGTTATTTATATAAATAGCTTCTTGTTCTTCAGCCTGCTTTTTATATTCAGAAATAACATCTATAAATCTTTCAGTTTTATTTGTTTCAATTAACATATTATTTTCTTCTAAATCCGATGAGATGTAAGAATCTATATCTAAATTATTATAATCATCTATTTTTGTTAGATATTTTTTGTTTATCTTATTTATATAAGTATCATCTTCTGATATAAATAAAAGTTCTTGTGCTCTAGTCATGGCTGTATAAAGTTTTTTAGAATTTCTTATTGCAAATTCTTCATCATTTTTTTCTTCATTTTGAGAAATAAAGTTTAATGAATCTGTATCAATTATAAAAACAATTTTACTTTCTAATCCTTTTGCATTATTTACTGTTAGCAGTTTTATTTCATTATCATTTAATATTATTTTTTCATTTTTAATATTTTCTATCTTATCTCCATCTAATATATATACTGGAATGTTTTTAGAATTTAATATTTTTTCTATTTCTTCTAAATGGTTTCTCGTAAAACCTACAATCATAATATCTTTATATGAATATGTTTTTTTTGTAAGCTGTTTTATAATGCTTATGTAAGTATTATATTCATCTGTTTTGTTTTTAAAGTTAAAAACAATTGGTTTTATTCCCTCTTCAGAACCTGCAAAAATTGGTTTTATTTCAGTATCTTTATCTGTATTTTCTTCTTTAAAAGAAGTAATTAAATTATTTGCAGCTTGATGTATTTGTCTTGTTGTTCTATAACTAACTTCTAGCTTTTTAATTTTATTTCTAACTTCTAGACCTATGGAAACAAAAGAACGTCCATATCCTAACCAAGATTCATCATAAACATTTTGTGAAGAATCATATAGAATCATTAATGAATTTTCAGTTTTGGCTAAATTATTTTGATTTAATTTTGTAATAAACATTAACTTTAATTTACTTAAATCTTGAGCTTCATCTACAATTATATGATTATATTTATCAAATATACTAAAATTTCCTTTTTTTAAAGTTAATATATAAGCATCCAATGAATCTATTTCATTATTTTTTTTCATATTTTCTCTATATTCTTGTAGAAGGTTCCAAATATAATTTCTATCATCTTTATTTAGTTTTCTTTTTCCTCTTCCTAACCTCACAATATTTAAGTAATCTTCTCTTTTGTTTAATAGATTATTTCTTATCCATTTAAATTCATCTAGTATAAATTCATTAGAGTATTTATCTTTTTTTATATTCAAATTGTTTATAATTTTTTTTGTTTTATAGTCTCCCATAACAATTGTATATTTATTTTTTATGAATTTTATAGTTTCTCTATACATTATTTTATCAATATTTATAAAGAGAACTTCATTATCTTCTATATTTTCATTTTTTATTTCTTTAAAAGATTCTTGTAATTGATAAAACATTACTTTATTGAATGTAATTACTAATACTTTACATAGTTTATTATCTTTAAATAAAGAATGACTATTTTTATTAAATAAATAGTTTATTCTATGTAGTCCAACTAAACTTTTTCCACTTCCAGCTGTCCCCTTAACAATTAAAGTGCCTAATTGATTATAATTAACAATTTCTTTTTGTTTAGCTGTTAATTCCATATACTTTTCCCCCATTTTATTAAAATATTACTATCATTCTATTTTTTATAATATTATAGAACTTTATAATCATTTGCAATAAAATATTTTAAACTATTCTTTTTAAGATGGTATCCTGTAAATGAATATTTTTTATTTGTTGATAAATTATCTTTACATAGTACATTTCCATCATTATTTAGGCAATAAGATACATATTTTTGTTTATCTATATAGATAGTAATTCCACCAGAAATTCTTCCTTTTTTTGTGAACTCTATATTATAATCATCATTTACATTTTGTTCTTCTTTTAAAGCTTTTTCTAATTTCAAAACTCCTTTATCTGCAATTAGATATTTTTTTATTATTTCAACTTGATTTGAATCATATAAATAGTCATGAGTAGCGTTATTTCTATTGATAAGGAAATTTATGTTTTTTAATTCTAGACATATAGGTTTTATTTTTGGAAAATCATTAAGAGTAATAAGTAAAGTCCCCAAAGTCATTTTTTCAGGATAATCTTTACTCAAAGAAAGAATAAACCTTCTCATCATAAGTTCTATTATTTTAGAATATGCAGAGTATGTAAAAGACTCATCTACTAAACTATTTTTAAATAATTCATACATTATTTCAGCTTTTAAGATATTGTTTATATCTTCTTTGATTAATTCTTTAAATTCTATTTTTATTCTAGTTGAAATTTGATTTTTATCAAATAGATGTGTAAAGGTATTTACTGCTTTTTCTATTTTATTATCATTTTTTAAAACTGCCTGTTCTTGTTCTTCTATTTGTCTTTTACATTCATCTTTAATGGTTTTAAATCTATCTGTAGTATTTGTTTCTATATATATCTTATTTTGATTTAGACTCATAGCTAGGTAAGAATCAATGTCCAAATCATTATAATCATCTATTTTTGTTAGATATTTTTCATCAATATTACATATATATTTTTCATCTTCACCCATGAATAAAAGTTCTTGTGCTCTAGTCATAGCAGTATATATTTTTTTTCCATTTCTTATATGTAATTCATTTTCATCTTTCTCTTCATTATTAGGAATATAATTTAGAGTATTTATACTTAAAATAAAAACAACTTTATTTTCAAGACCTTTAGCATTGTTTATAGTTAATAATTTAATTTTATTATCATTAAATTTAATATTTTGTTTTTCTACAGTATCACCATCTAAAATATAGGATGGGATTTTTTGCTCTAATAAAAATTTTTGCATTTCTTCTAGATGTTTTTTAGTAAATCCTACTATCATAATATCACTATATTTATATGCTCTTTTGGTTAATTTTTTTATGATATTTGTATATGTCTGAAATTCATCATCTTTATTTCTAAATTTAAAAGAAATTGGTTTAATTCCTTCTTCAGTTCCTGCAAATAATGGTTGTAACTCAGTTTCAGTATTAATATTTGCTTCTTTATAATGTAAAATCAAATTATTTGCAGCTTGATGTATTTGTTTTGTTGTTCTATAACTTGTTTCTAATTTTTTTATTTTATTTTTTACATCAAGACCTATTGAGGTAAAAGAACGACCATACCCAAGCCATGATTCATCATACACATTTTGAGATGAATCATAAAGAATCATTAAAGAGTTTATTGGTTTAGTTAAATTATTTTTGTTTAATTTTGTAATAAACATCAGTTTTAATTTATTAAGATCTTGAGCTTCATCAACAATAATATGATTATAGCTTGAAAAAATAGAAAAACTACTTTTCTTTAAAGCTAAAATACAAGCATCTAAATAATCAATTTTTCTTTCTGAAATCATTTTTTGTCTATATTTTTCTAATATATCCCAAATATATTCTCTATCTTTTTTATTTAACTTTCTTCTTTCACGCCCAGTTCTATTTATAGTTAAATAATCTTCCTTTTTAACTAAGATATTATTTTGGATCCATTTTATTTCATCTAAAATAAAATCATTTGAAAATATAGTTCTTTTACTGTTTATAGAATTTATTATCAGTTTTATTTCAAAATCATTCATAACAATAGAGTAATTAAATTCTTTAGTTGTTTTTAAAGCTTCTCTAAACATTATTTTATCAATATTTATAAATTCAACATCATTTGAATCGATATTATTGCTTTTAATTTTTTCAAAAAGCTCTTTTAAGTGATAAAACATAACTTTATTAAAAGTTATAACTAAAACTTTACATTTTTGTTGAGTATCTAAAAGAGAATATTTATTTTTTGTAAAAAGATAGTTTATTCTATGTAATCCCACTAAACTTTTTCCACTTCCAGCTGTTCCTTTAACTATTAGAGTTCCTAATTTATTATAATTAACAATTTCTTTTTGTTGTTCAGTTAATTCCATATTATAATTTCACCCCATTGTTTACCCCAGTTTATAATATTTTAATCAATATTTTACTAAAAAACAAGTATAGATATTGAAAAATAGTTAGATTAAAAGCTTTTTTTTATTATAAAAAAGAGTATAATTAATATTAGTTAAATACAAGAAATAATACTATAAAATTGTAGAAAGGTGATAAATTATGGCACTGGAAGTTATTAATTGTGGTTATGCGGCAAATGGTACAGGAGAAGAGTATTTAAAAAATAAGATAATAAGACTATACAAAGATGAAGATGAAAGTAGTAATGAAGCTATTTTATATATTCAACCTAAAATAAAAGATAAAAGGCCTGATTTTATTTTAATAGATAAGAAAAGAGGAATATCTATTTTTGAAGTGAAGGATTGGGAATCTAATTTTCTATCTAATATAAATGTACTTGAAGTAAAAACTATAAATGGCAATATTTTTACAAATCCAGCACATCAAATAAGAAATTATTTTAATATTTTAAAAAGTACTTTAGAAATGTCTAGAGCTTTATGTAATGAATATGGAGATTTAAAAATTAATTTATCTGGATTTTTTGTAATGATAAATATGGATAAAAGAGAAATAGAAGATTTTAATAATTTTTTTAAACATAATTTTATTTCTTATTTATCAAAAGATTTTTTAAGAAGTATGAAAATAGATGATTTATTCAATAATAGAGTATCAATTGTTTTACAAGAACATGAGCTTAAGTTTATAAGAGGAAGTATAAACCCTGAGATAAAAATTGTTGATACTCCAACAAGAATAAGAAAAAATGAAAAAATTGAAGAATATATAAAAGTTTTAGATTATGGACAGGAAAAATTCGCCAAGAGGATTATTGATGGACACTATATAGCTACAGGAGTACCAGGAAGTGGTAAAACAATAATGCTTTTATCAAGAGCTTTATTTTTAGCTAAAGAACATCCTAATTGGAAAATAAAAATAGTTTGCTATAATAATTCTTTGGTAAATAAATTAAAAAATAAAATAAGACTTTTAAAAGATGAATTAGAATATAATGGTGTGAATATATATAATATAGATATTAGTACTTTTCATAAAATGGCTACAAATATAACAGGAATGGTATACGATAATACAAAGAATTATTGGGACGAAACTTTGCCAAATGCAGCATTAGAAAGAGCTAGTGGAATATATGATGCTTTACTAGTAGATGAATATCAAGATTTTAGAGATAATTGGCTTCAAGTTTGTTTAAAAGTTTGTAAAAAATATAATGGAAAAGAAAATATATTTTTGGCAGGAGATAGGTTGCAAAGTATATATAATAAAAAAGATATCTCATGGAAATCTTTAGGAATAAATATTGTTGGACGTTCAATATTATTAAAAACAACTTATCGCTCTGGAAAGCAACATATAAATGTGGCATTACAATTTTTGAAAAATGATTATAAACTAGAAAAAGAAGTAAATGCTTTTTATGAAGGAACAGAGGATATTAAAGGTCAAGATTATGGAGAAGATATTGTTTTTATCCAAGGAGGATATAATTCAATATCTGAAGTGATTCAAAATTTATTGTATTCAGGATATAAATATGAGGATATATTAGTTTTATGTAAAGAAAGGTATAAAATTAATTCAATCTACGAATTACTACCTGATAAAATAAAAATTAATTGTTCTACTGATAATAAAATATCTGATAAAACGATAATAATTACTACTTATCATTCAGCTAAAGGATTAGAAAGTAAAATTTGTATTCTAGTTGATTTTGATATGTTAGAAGAAAAAAAATTAGCTTATGTTGGAATGACAAGAGCTTCAGAACATTTATATATACATGCTAATGATTATGATTCAGTAAATTTCGCTGCAGAGGTAAGGGATATTGCAGAGGGAAATTTTAATAATATGGAAAGATATAAAGTAAAAGAAGAAATAGTTGAGTTTTAGAAAAATATAAATTTTGGTCTTATTCAAGGACCACTTGAATAAGCTTTTTTATTTGTAAAGACACAATACTTCAAATAAAATTTAATTATATTTTAAATTTAGATCATTAATATAATTATATTTATATAAAATTTTAAAAATATCTTGACTTTTTTGTATTTACATAATATAATCGTTTTGTAAAGACGTAAAGATAAAATTAAAAAACGTAAATACAGGAGGCGATTTAATGGCAAGTAAATTATTAAATATTAGAATAGATGAAGATATGCTTAAGGATTTAAAAGAAGTTTGTGGAGAATTAGGAATTAATGTAACAGATGCAATAAAAACTTTTTCTAAAGAAATGATAGAAAATAGAAAATTACCCACAATGAAAGAGGAAAAAAGAGAATTAGGAACAGAAGATTTAATAAATAAAATGGTTGAGTGTAATGAAACAAATGGAAATATCAAAGAATATGAAGAAATGAATGAAAAAATATCAGATATAGTATTAAAGTGTGGTGCTGATTTAAGAAGCTTTATTGATAAAAATTTATTTAATATTTCATATCAAGAGTTAACAGAAGAATTTAAAAAAGAATATGGAGATAAAGTTAAAAATGATATTTTAGATATAATAATAAGTTTTTATGAATCTTATTACAAAGAAATGTTAGAATCATATTTACCAATACATGAGGAAATAGAGAAATTCGAACAAGAAAAATATATAAGTGCAATGAAGAATATAAAGGAAAAAAATCCAGAATTATATAAAGAACTATTAGATGGTTACACATATAACTTAGATTTTCAAATAATGTATAGTTTTGGAAGCAATGGATATTTTGAAGTAAAAAAAGTTTTAGAAGAATTATTATCTTTTGAAGAAATAAGAGAATATGTTATATATACTAATAAGATAAAGAGTTGTAAAACAGAGCAAGAAAAAAAAGATTTTATTGATAATATTCCTGAAGAAAGAAAAAAAGTTTTAGCTTCAATTTTTTCTAAAATTGATGAATATAATGAAAAGCAAGAAGAAATGAAAAAAAATAATAAAGAAGGAGATAAAGATGAAGAAGATTTTATTTAATGAAACTGTAATAAGTTTTTCAACATTAGTTTTTCCTAATAATAATTTAAATATTTATGAAATAAAAATACCTGAAAGTCTATCAGAAGCAAAGAATTATCCTAAAATAGGTGAAGGAGTGGCTATTGTAACTAAAAATAATTTTGCTTTTGGAAATCAATTATTTACTATTACTGGTTTTACAAATCATGGAAGTGTCGAAATTTCACCTTTTCTATTCTTAACTTTAAGAAATAGTGGAATAATAGATGATGATTTTATTACTATAGTCTATGGACTTAAAAATGATATTTTAAAAATATTTACTCCAGAAACTAATATTTATCCATTTCCTAATAGATATAATGCATTAGATCTTTTAGCATTAGAAAAGGGAATAAATTTAAAGAGAGTAGGAAAATATTATGAAGCTCATACAATATATCTTGATATTTTGAAAAAAGAGCAAGGAAGTTCAATGTTATATAGTGCAATGGCTAAAAATTTAGCTTGTATGAAAAGATATGATGAGGCAATATCTTTATTTAAATTAGCAAATCAAGCTGTAAAAATTTTAACAGGTGAAGATGATTATAATTATCAAAAGCATATATTTAATTTATCAAATAGAAATAATATGTCTAAAAAAGATTTTTTACTATATATGAAGTCAATTTCTGGAAATCCTAATTATATTTTTTCAACAAAAAAATAAAATAATTATTATACAATATTATATGAGGATTGATTTCTGTATTTGATAGGAATTAATCCTTATTTTTTATTAAAAATAATAAGAAAGATATTGTATAGATTTAATAAAATACATGAATATTTTTATAAAAAATAAAATTATATAATGTAAAAATGCATTAAAAAAATATATTAATTTTCTTATAAATTATTAAAAAATAATAAAAAAAATATTTAAAAATAATAAATTTATATATATTTTATTATATGATTTTTAATGTTAAAATTTATATGTAAAGATGTTAAATTAAAAAGAGGTGCAAAATAAATGGACAATAATTTTTTTATGAGCCTTGGTGGTGGAGATGAAATAGGGGCATCTAGTTATTTTGTTTCTTGTGGAGAAAAGAATTTTCTTTTTGATATGGGAATAAGATATGTAAAAAAAAGAAGATATCCAAGCTTTAGTGAACTTTTAAAAATACCAAATATAGATACATTAAATGATTTGGATGGAATTTTTCTTTCTCATGCCCATTATGATCATAATGGTGCATTACCTTTATTAGCTTCAAAAATATTAGGAAGAAAAGAGATAATTTGTACAGATTATACAAAAGAATTCACTAAAGTTCAATTTGAAGTATTAAAAGGGTATCAAAATAACAAATATATTTTTTGTGAAAAAGTAATGGCAGAAAGAGCTATTGATATGCTTGTAGAGTATCCAATAGGAAAGAAAATAGAAAAAAATGGATATAGTTTTACATTATATAAAGCAGGACATATTCCAGGTGCTATTATGGTTTTACTTGAAGTAAATGATAAAAAAATTCTTTATACAGGGGATTTTTCAGATAAAAATTATCCTCTTGCAGGGAAATACGAACTTCCTATTATAAGTGATTTAGATTTATTAATAGTAAATTCAACAAATGCTTTTAAAAAAGATGATAATTGGGAAAATACATGGGGAAGTAAAAGTACAACAATTAATGATATTTTAAAAGAAATTATTCTTTATAAAGAAATAAATGTAGAAGTAGCCCATGTAAATTGTGGTATGGAAACAGCACTTCTTTTAAATGATACATTAGAAAATACTAGTTTTTCACATCTTGGAATAAACATATATGTTGATGAAAAGATTAATTCCATGCTTCAAGTTTTAAGAAAAAAGGAGAATAAAGAATATAAATATATTAAATTAATTCCTTCTTCCATTGTTACAACTAATAATATTTTTATAACAGTTCGTGGTAATAAATCTTTGAAAGAAATAAAAAAATTGAATATTTACTATTCTTTACATGAGACTTATAAAGGAATAAAAGATTTAATTCTTAAGCTAAATCCTAAAAAAACATTAATAACTCACTATGAAGCATCAGATAAAAAAGAGGATATTTTAATTAAGGATTTAGAAAAAAAAGGATATTTTAATTGTGAATATGTTATAAACAATAAAATATATGATTTTTAAAAAGGAGAAGAAGAAAATGTTGAAATACAATAATGAAGTAAGAAAAGTAATAGAAAGCCGTTTTGAAAATGATAATAAAAGAGATAATGTTTTTAATTTAATAGATAATAATTTTTTAATTCAAATTTTAACTTTAGAAAATCAAAGTTTTTCAACTCATCTTAAATTATTAACAAGAAAATTTAAACCAGAAGAATTAATAAAATATAGGGAAGTTATTTTAAAAAATGAAGTTTTTTCTAATGAAACTATTATTTTTGATAAAGAACATATTATATTAATGATGAGAAAATTTGGTCTTAATTCTCAAGAAAGAAGAGACGAATATATAAATAAATCAAATGAGCTTTTTAAATTACTTTTAGAAATGTGTAATGGATCAAAAGAGTCTTATTTTGAATTTTGTAAAAAATATGAAGAATATGTTTTTTTAAGAAAAGAAGGAGAGAATTTTAAATTAAAGAAATTTATTCCTTTGGGACTTATTTTAAGATTAGTAGGAGAAAAAGAAAATTATTTAGAAGCTGATATTACTCTTAGAAAAAAAATAAAATTCTTGAGAAGCTATGAAGCAAATGATATAGTTACAAAAATAAAATATGAAGTAGCAGATATTTTAGCAATAAAAAGCAGAAGAAAAACTAAAGATATTTTGGATAATGTAAAAGTTTTGATAGAAGATAATAACAATGATGATTATGAAAAAGAAGATAATATAAGAGAAATAGAAACATTAGAATCTATTAAGTTAGAAAGAGACCAATATAAAAGTAGTCTTTTGTTAATTCAAAGAACATTTGATGAATTAAGAGAAAAGATTCAAGAAGAGACAGATAATGTTGTAAATGAGCAAATAAAAGAATTTTTTATCTCTTTAAATTCTGGAAAATATGGAAATTTTTTAGATAAAATACCTTTAACAGAAGAACTACTAAAAGATATAAGAAAAAATAATGTAGAAATTCCTCAAGAAGTAAAAAGAGTTCTTATGTTTATAAAGTCTATTATTAAATTTATAAAAGATACAGGAATAGTTCCTATTAGAGAAATGGGAAGCACTTTTAAAGGAACAGCTGAAGATATTGCAGAAATGGATTATACAGGAAATGAATTTGAAGAAGGAGAAATAAAAGAATTAAAAGTAGTTGCTCCTGGATATAAATATAAAGATATTATTATTTCTATACCAAAAGTTAAAGAGATTGAAAAATAAAATAGGGAGAGTTAAGAATGGCAGAAAAATTATATTATGGAATAGATTTAGGAACAACAAATTCAGCAATAGCTTATGGATATTTAGGAAGTAATGATAATATAGTAACACAAATTTGTAAAATAAATAGATATGGAAAAGAAGGCGGACTTGAAGCTAAGGAAACTTTACCATCTGTTGTATATTATAAATATGATGTTAAAAATAAAGATTTTAAATATTTTGTCGGTGATTTTGCAAAAAATCAATATGGAAAGAAATATGGAAGTGTTATGAAATCTGTAAAAAATTATATGGGATATTATGAGGACCTTCCTTTAGATAGTAAAATATTAGATAAAAAACCAGAAGAAGTTTCGTCTAAAATATTAAAACATTTAGTAAATGGAATAAAAGATAAGTTATCTTTAGAAGAAACCCCAAAAGATGTGATAATAACTATCCCAGCCTCTTTTGACCAAGATAAATGTAATGCAACTTTAGAAGCAGCTCATATTGCAGGAATAAAAGCTAAAGATGAAAATGGAAATTATTTAAATGAAATACTTTTATATGAACCAAAAGCAGTTATTTACAATATTGCAAATATGGTATCAAATGGAGAAATTCCCAAAACAACAATTGATTTCTCAGAACCTAAAAATGTATTAGTTTTTGATTTAGGTGGAGGAACATTAGATGTTGCTTTATATAAAGTATCAAATAATAGCAAGTATAATTTTCCTATAATTGATGAATTGGCTGTAGGAAGATACACAAGAATAGGTGGAGATGATTTTGATAATCTACTTGCAACTAAATTAGCAAATGAATTTATGACATATAATGATTGTACTTCAGAAGAAGTAGATCTTAAAGAAATTACTCAAATAATGGATAGTAAAGCAGAGTATTTAAAACTAGAGCTAAGTAATAAAGTGTTTGATGCTAAAATTTCTGGAAATAAAGTTTCTGACGATGAAGAATTTGAAATTTCAGAAATGGATTTATATAAAGGAATGGAGTTTGAAGCTTACCTTACTAAAAAAGAGATAGAAGAAGTTTTCAAACCACTTTTAGGTGAACATTTAACAATTAAAGATATAGATAAAATTGATAAATTAAATTCAGAAAAAGACATAAGTAATATAATTTATCCAATATTAGATGTACTTGTAAAAGCTAAAGAAGTAGGAAAAGAACATAAAGTTGATACAGTTATTTTAAATGGTGGAATGACAAAGTTTTATTTGATTAAAAATAGAATAGAAGAATTCTTTAGTTTAAAAGCAATAACAGTAAACGATCCAGATCTTGCTGTTGCAAAAGGAGCAGCTTTTTATCAGTATTGTTTAGAAAAAGTAGGAGTTATAAATGAAACAATAAAAGCTCAGAGTACAATCAAAACAGAGCCTGGAAAAGTCGAATCAGAAGCTTCTTTACTTACTTTAGGAACATCTATAGTAAGTGAAAATATTAATTTAGGGTTAACTAAAGGTTATGTATCAAAATTAATTAAAGCAGGAACACAACTTCCAATGGAAAGTATAACTTTAGATAAATTTAGCCTACCAGTAATGACTGATGAAATAGAGTTTCCTATCTATATTGGTAGAGGAAATAGGACAGAATTTCCAAACAGAAAAATTGCTTCAAGAATTATAAAGCTTAGAAAAAAATATCCAGCAGGAACAGATGTAACATTACTAATTAGTATTGATGTAAACAAAGTTTTAAAGATTGAAGGATATGTAGGGACAAATAAAAATGAAACAATAAAAGTTTCTATTGAAACAGAGAATGAGTTAAAAACAGAAAAAAAAGGAATAAAAATTGTATCTGAAGAAACAAAAGAAGTAAAACCATTAATAGAATTTGAGGCATTAAGAGTTTCTTGTGAATCATTAGATAAGTGCAAAAGAATGGTTGGAAAAAAATTAGGTCCTTTAGAACAACAAATGAAAAATAATGCAAAAAATAAACTTTCTCAAACTTTAGAAGATATAAAAACATGTAAAAATAAAGGAGATTTTGAGAAAATTATTCTTGAAAAAATAAAACAGCTTGAGAATATAAAAACTTTAAAAGGATACCTTTTTGAAATAGGAGCAACAATATATCCAGAAATGTCAGAAAAAGGAAAAGAAGAGTTTAAAAAATATTGTAGAAGTATGCTAGATTTAAGATATATGAATAATGGTCTTAATCAAGATAATATTATAAAAGCTATAATTGCCTTAGGAGAAATAAAAGATTATGCTTCAGCCTCTTTGCTTAAAGACTTGTTAGAGAGTTATATACCTAAAACTTATGTTACTAATATAGTAAGGGTATTAGGTTTATTATCTTATGATAATAATTTCTTATCTACAAAATTTTTAGAATTATCAGAGGATAGTTTAGAAATGTCACCATATATTTATGCAGTAGGTAAAAGTTTTGGAAGAGATGTTTCTGTAAGAAATGATAAAACTGTTGAAAAAATAGCAGAGAAATTACTTAAGATTGTAAAAAAAGAAGATGCTAATAAAGATATAGCTTTAATAGCATTAGGTTGTATATGTGATTCTTTAGAAGGAGTAAAATGTAAATTAGAAGAGAAATTTATAGAAAAGCTAGGAAAAGAATTATCTTTATATATAAGAGATATACTAGAGGAAAATTTTAAAGAAAAAGCTTGTTTAATACTAAATGTAATTTATGGATTAACTCTTAATGAAGTAGAAAAAAGTACTTGGTATAAATTAAAAAATAAATAAATTATTGTAATATAATTTTCTAAAATGTATACTAAAAAACAAGTTATTTATCTTAAAAATTAATACATAAAGAAAAATATTTTATTTTTTTATAAAAATATATTAAAAAATCAATGGAGAAATTTATGCAAATAATATCAGAAAATTTTAATTTAACAGTAAGTCCTGAAATAAATGAAATTTTAGAAGCAGACAGAATTAACATGAATATAAAAAACAAAAATATTTTAATTAATTTAATAGTTTCTTATTATATAACTTATGAAATTCAAGAGAATGAAGAAAAAATAAGAAAGGAAATGAAGAAGAGATTCAAAAATTTAAAATCAAAAGATGAAATAGAAAGTATATTTGAAATATTAAAAGATATTATGTATCCAAATTTAAAAAGTAGAAAGGATTATATTAAGTTAAATTTTAGATTAAATAAAGATACATTTGAGAAGTATGAAAATTATATTCAAGAAATAAAACAAGATAAATTTAATATTAGTAAATTTTTTAGAGAAATTTTTGAATGGTATAGTAAAAAAAAGCAGTATGAAAAAGAGATAATATTATATAAAGATATTTTTGAAAAAATAAAAGGACAACTATCAAAAACTAATTTAAAAAAAAAGGTTTTTAGAATAAAAATTAAAACTTTGGGAAGTAAAGAAATTCAAGTAGTTCCTTTAGGAATAGTTATCTCTAAAAATGAAAACCATGTATACTTATTGGGGTATAGTAAAGTAATTAATAGTAAATCTTTTGAAAATACAAAGAAATTTGGAATTTTTCCAACAAGAATTTCAAATATAAAAGAAATAAAGACTAGTAAAATTTTTGAATTTACAGATGGAACAACAGAAGAAGATTTATCTAAAATTTCTTATGATGTTCTTAAAGAAGCAAAATTAATGGAAAAAAAGAGAATTATTAGTTATGGAGAAGAAAAAGAGATAAAAGTTTCTTTAACAAAAAGAGGAAAAGAAATGTTGGAAGTGATAATCTTTAATAGACCTTTTAGATTAAATGAAGTTGAACCAGAAGAAGATTTAGAAAATGAAAGATATATTTATAAATTTAAAAATACAACTTATGCTGTAAAATCTTATTTTTTTAACTTTGGAAAAGAGTGTGAAATTTTATATCCAGATTCTTTAAGAGAGGAATTTAAAAATTTTTATCTTGAAGGATATGATAATTATAAGTAGTTAATAAAAAATTCTAGGAGATAAAAATGACTAAAATAGAAGAAGATATAGTATATAATTATTTAAAAAGTACAAAAGAATTAGGTAAAAAAATAGTAAATATTAACTGTAATTTTGAAATACTGGAAGATATAGAAAAAAGTGAATATTTAAATGATGATAATAAAAAAGAACTTATAAAAATAGAAACTAATTTAAAAAATTTAATTAGTAAAGATAAATTAAATTATAGAATTGATAAATATATTTTATATTCAAAAGAAAGAGTTTTAAGTTATTTAATTGGGATAAATGAAAAAAATAAAGTTATAGCTATAGAAACAGATTTTGAAAATGATCCTATCATTATACTTTCAAATAAAGAGTCATATATTATTTCAAATACTAATATAGGAGACATAACAAATTATGAAATAACTTTAGTTGGAAAAAATATAACAGGAAAATGTAAAGATTTAATTTCAGTAAAAAAGATAATTTTTATAGATACTGTAGGATGTTATCAAGTTGTAAGAAAAATTATTAGTGATATGATACAAGAATTTCCAAATAAAGAAAAAAAATTAAAGAAAAGTATAAATAATTATTCAGCAATATTTTATGAAATAATTTTTAAAAATGAAACTGAATGTATTTATAAAAATAAGATAACAAATGAAGAAATCATAATAAATTCTACAGTAGTAGAGATTATTAATGAATATTTAAAAGACGAAACTGAGGTTATAGAGTTTTTTTTAAAAAAACAATTTGAAGAAAAACCTGAATTAACAGAAGAAGAAAGAAAAAAGATTAGAAATGTATTTTTTAATCTATTTAAATATCTTAAAACAAATGAAAATACAATAAATGTAATTGAAAATTAAATAAAATTAGAGAGGTTATATTTTAGTAAAAATTAGAAATATTTTAATTTTAAAGGGTGTACAATTTTTAGTGTTGGTACTTAAGTGTATCAGCACTTTTTTTGAGAGTGTAAATAATTTTGTATATTTATCATCTCTTGATTATTAATTTTTAAATTACTTTAAAGGCTGAAAGGAAATTAAAACTAAAATTTTCTATGCCACTCTTTCATATGATGCGCATGAGTGTCCTCATTGCCACGCAAAAAGAATTATTAAATATGGATTTAAAACTACTTCTATTAAAATGATGAAAATTTCTGGTTTTAATTGTATTCTTAAATTAAAAAAGCAACGTTTCTTATGCAACAAATGCAAAACTACATTTTTAGCTGAAACTCCTTTAGTTTCTAAAAATTGTTCTATCTCTA
>SAMEA104404097__coassemble_1359_pt1 | contig 20589 bp, 22 predicted proteins | sample SAMEA104404097__metabat2_low_PE_006 | metagenome-assembled genome bin SAMEA104404097 (sample SAMEA104404097) | Balaenoptera acutorostrata
ATGTTATATCTAAGTGTTTTGGTCCTGTAGCATCTGCTGTAATAAATGGTAAGTTAATTTGTGTTTGTTGTACACCTGATAATTCTATTTTAGCTTTTTCAGCTGCTTCTTTTAATCTTTGCATTGCCATTTTATCAGCTTTTAAATCTATTCCATTTGATTTTTTGAATTCACTTACTAAATAATCAATTATAGCTTCATCAAAGTCATCTCCACCTAATTTTGTATTTCCATTTGTTGCTAAAACTTCAAATACTCCATCACCAATATCAAGTATTGAAACATCGAATGTTCCTCCACCTAAATCATATATTAATATTTTTTGATCTGTTTCTTTATCCATTCCATAAGCAAGTGATGCTGCTGTTGGCTCATTTATAATTCTTAATACTTCAAGTCCTGCTATTTTACCTGCATCTTTTGTTGCTTGTCTTTGACTATCACTAAAATATGCTGGTACTGTAATAACTGCTTGTGTTACTTTTTGTCCTAAATAGTTTTCAGCATCTGCTTTTAATTTTTGTAATATCATTGCTGATATTTCTTGTGGTGAGAATTTATCTCCTTCTATATCAACTTTATCATTTGTTCCCATTTTTCTTTTAATTGAAATTATTGTGTTATCTGGATTTGTAACTGCTTGACGTTTTGCAATTTGTCCAACTAATCTTTCCCCATTTTTTGAAAATGCAACTACAGATGGTGTTGTTCTATTTCCTTCTGCATTTGGTATTACTACTGGTTCTCCTCCTTCCATAACTGCTACACATGAATTTGTTGTTCCTAAGTCAATTCCTATAATTTTTCCCATTTTAACTTTCCTCCTAAAATTTATTTTTCTTTTAATTTTTATTTATAATTTAAAATTTAATAACTTATTTAATTAATTAGCAACTACTACCATTGAGTGTCTAATTACTCTATTTCCAATTTTATATCCTTTTCTATATTCTTGAGCTATTTCTTTTTCTCCTAGTTCTTCATTTTGTATACTTCCAACAGCTTCATGAAGTTCTGGATCGAAAGTTTCTCCTAATGCCTTTATTTCTTCTACTCCTTTAGATTTTAAAACATCCTTAAATTGTTTTAAAACTAACTCTACTCCTTGTTTATAATTTGAATCTTCTGTTTCTGCTTTTACAGCATTTTCAAGATTATCAACTACCGGTAAAAAAACTTCTACTATATCAGATAATATTGAATTATATAATAATTCTCTTTCTTTACCACTTCTCTTTTTGAAATTTTCAAATTCTGCAAGTATTCTTCTAAATCTGTCATCTAATTCATCATAATCTTGTTTTGAAACCATTTCTGTTTTTACTTCTTCTACTTTTTCATTATTCTTTGTTTCTTCCTTATCAGTTTCATTGTTTAAATTTTTTTCTTCCGCCATATTATACCCTCTTTTCCTTTATATTTATTCTTTTTCATTTCCATTTAGTTTCTTATTTATATATTTCATAACAGAAATAACTTTTGAATAATCCATTCTCTTTGGTCCTATAATTCCTATCGTTCCTAAATCTTTTCCTTGAACTTTATGTTTAAATGTTACTACACTAAAATCTTTTAATTGTTCTTTTTCAGATTCTTCACCAATGTACACTTGAATGTCTTCTGCAAAGCCAGAATTTAACATATCTGTTACTAATTCTTTTGTATCTAATATATTAACAAAATTTTTAGCCACTTCCAAACTATTAAATTCAGGTAAATCAAAAGATTTATTTGCACCTTCTAAATAAATTTTTTCATCTTCCGAAAGCACTTTCTTAATTTGTTCTATTATTGGTTTTATGACATTTACACTATATGTCATCTCATCATATAAATATTCTTCTAATGGTCTATCTATTTTATCTATTGGCTGTCCTTTTAATTTATTATTAAACATATAATTCATTGTTTCAACTTGTTTTTCATTAATGTCTTCATCAAATTTAATTATTGTTTCTTTAACAAGTCCTGTATGAGTTAATATTACGGCTAACATCATTCTGCTTCCTAACAGAACAAATTTAATTTCTTCTATTATTTGACTTGTTGCTTTAGGTCCAATTGAAACAGTTGTATAATGAGTTACCTCTGATATCGTATTTGCTGTAATTTTAGTTAAATCTTCAATTTCATTAACCTTTGTTTCTAATTTAGAACTAATATATTTAATTTCTTCTAAACTAATATCATGGTCATTTACTAATTCATCTACATAATATCTATATCCTTTTTCTGAAGGTATTCTTCCACTAGAAGTATGTGTTTTATCCAAGAATCCTGATTTTTCTAGTTCAGCCATTTCATTACGAATAGTAGCACTACTACAATCAAGTCCATAATGATTAGTTAAAGATTTTGAACTAACTGGTTCTGCTGTATTAATATATTCTTCAACAATAGCCTGTAATACTTTCTTCTTCCTATTATTTAACAATTATTTCACCTCTTTTAGCACTCGTTTCATTCGTTTGCTAACTTCCTATATAATATACCCATTTTTAGCACTTGTCAATATAAAGTGCTAATTTTTTTGTGAATTTTTTGTGTCCTCTTTACTTTATATCTAATAAAGAATTTTTTAGTTTATCTATAGTATTTCATACTTAAAAATATACGCTCAATTTCAATAATATTAAATTTTATATATTTAAAAAGCTATCAAGTGATAGCTTCTCATTATTTTTATTTATTTTTTTTACAAATTTCTTTTATCATCCATAAATGCTTTTCATATAAAGAAATATAATTATCCATCATAGAAGATGTTGAATAACATTGATTTTCATCTGATTCTTTTTTTATACATTTCACTTCATTTAACAATTTCTCAAAATCTATTACTAAATTATTAAAAATATTACAACAACATATTTCTTCATTTTTAGCTTCTTCAATTGTAGTATTTGATAAATAATCCTTCATCGTCCCTAAAGGTCTATTATTTAACATTAAAATATGCTCTGCAACTTCATCTATTTGATTATTAATTTCATTATAATATTCTTCTAATTTTAAATGTATAACAAAAAAATCTTTTCCAGTAACATTCCAATGATAATTTTGAAGTTTTCTATAAAATACATTCAAATCTGATAATAAAATATTTAATTTATTTACAACACAATCCATAATTATTCTCCTTTCTTTCCAAAATTAATTTCTCCAATTTTATTATTTTTATTCTATATTAATAAATTTAAAATAATTGAATAAATTACCATTAAAAAAATTATATTTAATACATATTTTATTTTTTTTAGTTAATAATATTATTAGATTTTTTATTGGAGGTAATTATGAATAATGATCAATATATTTTAAATGAAATTAATAAAGGCATTAAAATGGGAATGGATTCTATTTCAACAATCTCTGAAAAAGTCAAAGACTGTAACTTAAAAGAAAACTTACAATTTCAATATAATCGCTATAATGATATATTAAATGAAGTTAATAATGAGTTAAGTGAATTTGGAGAATTTCCAAAAGAATTAAATCCTATGCAAAAAGCTATGGGTTGGATGAGTGTTCAATTAAATACCCTAGATAATAAAAGTGATTCCAAAATATCTGAAATGATGATTCAAGGAACTAATATGGGTATAATTGAAGGTATTAAACTATTAAATCATAACCCTAGTGCAAAACCTGAAATAAAAAATATATTAAATGAATTTGTACAATTTCAACAAGAAAATGTAGAACAATTGAAAAAGTTTTTATAAAGAAATTTAATGACGGATATAATTTCTTAGATTACTAATAAAAAATCTTTTATTCAGTTTTATTGATTTTAATGTTCAAAAGAAGGATTAAGGTCCGTCCCTTAATCCCTCTCTTTTTTTATTTGCATTTCCTTTCCATTTGATATAATTTCTATTGTGCCATTTTCATCTGTTCTATATATTTTAGTTCCTAGTTTTTTATATCTGTCCACTATATTACTTTTTGGTAATCCATATTTGTTATCTTTTCCTACCATTATTATTCCATATTTTGGTTGAACTTGATTTAAAAATCTCTCTGTACTACTTGTGTTAGATCCATGATGTCCTATTTTAATAACATCTGTTTTTGGCCATTCTCTTGAATTTTCATTTTCTTTTTCAGCATCACCTGTAAATAAGAAACTATTTTCTCCAAATGTTATTCTTAATATTATTGATGATAAATTCAAATTTTCTTCATCTATTATACTATTTGTCATTACTTCTACTTCTGCTGTTCCTAAATTAAACTTATCTCCTTTTTTTGGTGCTGTAATTTTTAAATTTTTATTTGCCACTGCATCCAATACTTCTTCAAATGTTTTTGTATTTGTTTGAATCTTAGGCATTAAGACTTTTTCAATTTCAATATCACTATTTATTACGTCATCCATTCCACCTATATGATCAGCATGTGGATGTGTTCCAACAAGATAATTAAGTTTTTTTACGCCTTTATCTTTTATGTATTTTGTTACAGTTTTTCCATCTTTATTATTTCCAGCATCTATTAGCATTGCTTCATTTTGATTTCTTATTAATATACTATCAGCCTGTCCTACATCAATAAAATCTACTATTAAATCTCCTTCATTTTGTGTTATTACTTTGTCTAATTTATTAATATCTTCTGTAGACATATATTCTTCAACACTATTGTTAGTAGTAATTATTCCTAAATCTTTCGCTATGTTATCTAATTTATCTTTCTCAACTCCCAAAAATGCTAAAACACTTAATGTTATAACTATAACTATTCCTATACATATATTTTGAATTTTCTTTTTAGTGTTTTTTTCTACTTTTTTACTCATTAGTTTTACCCCTCTTTATTCCCATAGATTATCCATTTTATTTTTTATTCTTTCAGAAATTTCTTGATTTTTCTCTTCATTTTTTATAAATTTACCATTTACCCTATCTAAATATTCTCCTTCTTTTATATTATCCGGTAATTCATTTTTTTCTATTTCTATTTTTTCTTTAGTCTTTCTATTTTCTAAAACTGCAATATTTCCTTCAAATCTATCTATTACAAATTCTTCATTTAAATTTTTTAATATATCTAAAAATGATTTATTCCCCATTTTCTCCATCTTATTTTCTATTTCTTGTCCTAATTCTAAAAAAAAGTTCAAGTTTTTCCTCCTTTCTTAAGACCTTTACATATAATAATTATCATATATTTTACATTTTTTCAATATTTATTTTTATTGTTTTTATTATTATTTATTATTTTTATTATTTTATTTTTTTATTCTATAACTACAAAAAGAAGGAACTAACATTCCTTCTTTTAATATTATTTATTTTTTTCAACTTCAATCTTTAAGCTTTCACCATTAATATTAGTTTCTGTATATGTTGTTCTTTCTTCATTATAAACAACATTATCTGCTAATGTATCATGTTTTATTAATTCTTCATTATCTTTGATAACAGCCTCTAATATTTCATTACCAGCTACATATAATGTAATTCTATCTAATACTTCAAATCCACTGTCTTTTCTCATATTTTGTACTTTAGATAATACTTCTCTTACATATCCTTCTTTTCTTAAATCTTCTGTTATATGTGTATCTAATACAACTCCAATTTCTCCTTCTCCACTAAATGCATATTCTTCTTTTCCTTGCATTGTTATTAATAAATTTTCTGCATTTAATTCAATTTGAGTATCATCTACTTGAATATATTCTACTTTACCATTTTTAATAGTATTAGCTAAATCCATTTGATTTTTCTTAGCTATTTCTTGTTTTATTTTTGGAATCAATCTTCCATATTCTTTTCCAAGTACTGGTAAGTTTGGTTTTATTTCAAAATTAACATATTCAGACATTTCTGCTCCTAATTCAACTTCTTTAATATTTAATTCCTCTTTAACTATATCTAAATAATATTCTGGTAATGTATCTATTGAAATTAAAACTTTTGATAATGGTTGTCTATTTTTGATATTTGCAGTATTTCTACAACTACGTCCTAATTTACATAGTTTATATGCTAAATCCATTTCTTTTTCAAGTTCTTTATTTATTGCTGATTCATCTACTTCTGGCCATAAACATAAATGAACACTTTCTGGTGCATTTTTATCTAAGTTTACAACTAAATTGTTATAAATTTCATCTGTCATAAATGGCACAAATGGTGCTGCAACTTTTACTAATTTAACTAACACATTATATAATGTACAATAAGCTCCTATCTTATCTTCTGTAAGTTCTTGTGCCCAGAATCTTTCTCTGTTTCTACGTACATACCAATTTGATAGTTCATCTGTAAAAGCTTCTATTAACAATGCTGCAGTTGTTATATCAAATTTTGCTAATTTCTCATCTACTTCTTTTATTAATGTATTTAATTTAGAAATTATCCATTTATCCATTATATGTGTTGGTTTAAAGTCTTTATATTCTAATGGATTCATTTTATCTATTTCCGCATATAAAACATAGAATGAGTATACATTCCATAATGTACTTAAAAATCCTCTTTGTGTTTCTTGTACATTTTTAATTCCCAGTCTTGTTGGAAGCCAAGGCATACTACATGTATAGAAATGCCATCTTGTTGCATCTGCCCCTACTGTATTTAATAATGTCATTGGGTCTACCCCATTTCCTTTTGATTTTGACATTTTTTGTCCATGTTCATCTAAAACATGGCCTAATACTATACAATTCTCAAATGGTGTTCTTTCAAATAAAGCTGTTCCAATAGCTGTTAACGTATAAAACCATCCTCTTGTTTGATCTACTGCTTCTGAAATAAATCCTGCTGGGAAATTATTATCAAATTTTTCTTTATTTTCAAATGGATAATGCCATTGTGCAAAAGGCATTGAACCTGAATCAAACCAACAATCTATAACTTCTTTTGCTCTTACCATTCTTTTACCACATTTTGGACATTTTAAATATACATTGTCTATATATGGTTTATGAAGTTCAATATCTTCTGGACAATCAATTGCTTTTTCTTTCAATTCTGCAATTGAACCAATACATTCTTGATGTCCACATTCTTCATCTTCACATGTCCAAATTGGAAGTGGTGTTCCCCAATATCTATCTCTTGAAATTCCCCAATCAATTACATTTTCAAGGAATTTACCAAATCTTCCTGTTTTAATTGTATCTGGATACCAATTAACTTTATTGTTATTTGCAACAAGTTCATCTCTTAATTTTGTCATTGCTACAAACCAACTCTCCTTTGGATAATATAATAATGGTGTATCACATCTCCAACAATGTGGATATGAATGTAAATGTTTTTCTTTACTAAATAATTTATTTTCATCTGCTAACCATTTACAAATATCTTCATTACAATTTCTAACAAATCTTCCAGCCCATGGTTCAACTTCTTTTACAAAATTTCCTGATTTATCTACTAAATTTACGAATGTTATTCCATTTCTCTTAGCAACTAAACTATCATCTTCACCATAAGCAGGAGCTATATGAACTATACCTGTACCATCTGTTAATGTTACAAAGTCTCCATGAATAACTTCAAAAGCTTTTCCTTCAACTTTTGCAAATGGCATTAATTGTTCATATTTCATTCCAACTAAATCTTTTCCCTTATATGTTTTTACTAATTCATAAGGTTTTTCTTTTAAAACTGTTTCTAATAAAGCTTCTGCTAATATATAATTTTCATACACTGGTGCTTCTTCTGTTCCAATATTAGCTTTCACTTCAACATAATCATATTTATTATTAACACAAAGTGCTAAATTTGATGGTAAAGTCCATGGTGTTGTTGTCCATGCTAAGAAATATTTATCTTCTCCTACAACTTTAAATTTAGCAATACAAGTTAAATCTTTTACATCTTTATACCCTTGTGCTACTTCGTGTGATGATAACGCTGTTCCACATCTTGGACAATAAGGCATAACTTTGTGTCCTTCATATAAAAGACCTTTTTCCCACATTTGGTTTAATGCCCACCATACTGATTCAATATATTCATTATGATATGTTACGTACGGATCATCCATATCCACCCAATATCCAACTTTTTTAGTCATTTCCTCCCACATGTGAACATAAGTAAACACACTTTCTTTACATTCTTTTACGAATTTTTCTACTCCATATTCTTCTATTTGTTCTTTTCCAGAAACTCCTAATTTTTTTTCAATTTCTAGTTCAACTGGTAATCCTTGTGTATCCCATCCTGCTTTTCTATCAACTTTATATCCTTTCATTACTTTATATCTAGGAATAATATCTTTCATAACTCTTGTTTCTATATGACCAACATGAGGTTTTCCGTTTGCTGTTGGTGGTCCATCATAAAAACAAAAATGTTCTTTTCCTTCATTCATATCAAAGTTCTTTTTCATAATGTCTTCTTTTTCCCATCTGTTCAAAACTTCATTTTCCATTCCTACAAAACCATTCTTTAGTTCTACTTTCTTATACATAAAAAATCCTCCTTTATATTTATTTACTTTTATTAGGATAATTAAAAGAATCTCTCCATCCTAATATTTAGGACGAAAAGATTCTTTTTCCGCGGTACCACCTAATTTAGTAAATTATATATTTTCAAATTTATTTACTCTCTCTTAATCTTTAACGCAGACTTTACGGCCAACTTACTTATTTCAGTATAGCAACAATTAAGGTGATAACAAATAATTTTTACTTACCAAAATTCCACCATCTTTGGCTCTCTCTCAAGATATTATATTATTTATCGTGTCCTTATTACAGTTTTTACATATTTTCTAATATTATACCACATTTTTCTCTTTTTGCAACATCTTTTAATAAAAATCTATAAATAAGTTTTATTTCTTATTAAATCCTTATAAGCACAAACTAAAAGGAATGATTCCTGTAAAATACAGAATTCATTCCAATTTTCCTAAATATAACTTTCATTCTTATCTATTTTTACATTATTTAATTTTTGATAAAGCAGCTTTATCTGCAACAATAGTTACATCTGGATGTAATTGTAAAATTGATGCTGGAACCATTGGTGTTATTGGTCCATTAATTACTTTTTCTAATATATCAGCTTTTCCTTCACCATTTACTATTAAAAGTATTTTTTTAGCTTTCATAATAGTTCCTATTCCCATTGTATATGCTTGTCTTGGGACTTCTGAAATATCATTAAAAAATCTTTTATTAGCTTCTATTGTGCTTTCTTGTAAATCAACACATTGTGTATTTTTAACAAAATAATCTTTTGGTTCATTAAATCCAATATGTCCATTATGTCCTAATCCTAATAATTGTAAATCAACCCCACCTAAATTTTCTATAACTTTTTCATAACGTTCACATTCCTTTTTAGAATCTGGTTCTGTACCATCTGGTATATTAGTATTTTTCATATCAATATTAACATCTTTAAATAAATTATTATACATAAAATAATAATAACTTTGATCATTTTCTCTTGTTAATCCTTTGTATTCATCAAGATTAGCAGTTTTTATATCTTTAAAATCTAAATCGCCTTCATTATGCATTTCAATAAGTCTTTTATATGTTCCAATTGGTGTTGAACCTGTTGCTAAACCTAAAACACTTTCTGGTTTATTTATTATTTGCGCTGCTATAACATTTGCTGCTTTACGACTCATTTCTTCATAATTTTCTGTTTTAATAATTTTCATTTTATCTACCTCCAATTTTATAGATTATATTAACTTAAAAAATATATATTCATAATCTAATAAAACTTTTTTAAAATTTATAAGTATATATTACTTACCAAAATATTATATATTTATTAATTGAGGTTTTCAATAGTTTTTTTATAAAAATACAACTTTTTTAATGAAAATATTTCCATTTAAACTCCCATTATATTATATCCATTATCCGCATAAATAATTTGACCTGTTATTGCATTTGACATATTACTCATTAAAAATGTTGCTACATTACCAATTTCTTCAATTGTTACATTTCTATGTAATGGTGATTTTTCTTCTACAACAGTTAATATAGAATTAAAATCTTTAATACCTTTTGCTGACAAAGTTTTTATTGGACCTGCTGATATAGCATTTACTCTTATATTATCTTTTCCTAAATTAGCAGCTAAATATTTTGTACTTGATTCTAAAGCTGCTTTTGCTACACCCATAATATTATACCCTTCCATAACTTTTGTAGAACCATAATATGTTAATGTCAATAAACTTGCATTTTCATTTAATAAATCTATTTTTTTAGCCATTCTTGATGCTAATACAAAAGAGTAACTACTTACGTCTATTGCATGACTATATCCTTGTTTAGATGTTTCAACAAAATCATTATGTAAATCTTCAGTATTTGCATGAGCTATGCAATGAACTAATCCATCTATTTTTCCATTTTCTTGTTTTATTTTTTCAAAAGTTTCTTTTACCAATTTATCTTCTGAAGCATCATTTAATACATAAGCCTTACTTCCTTTAAATTCTGATATTAAACTTTCAATTTTTTCTTTATTATCTTCTCCCATATATGTAAAAATTAATTGTGCACCATTTTCATACGCTGATTTAGCAATTCCAAATGCAATGCTCCATTTATTTCTAATTCCCATTATTAATATTTTTTTATTTTCTAATAACATATCTTTCCTCCTCAAATATTTATAAATTCTCCCATATTCCTAAATTTATTATATCTGCTTTCGACAATAGTAGTTTTGTCTAACAAATTTAATTCTTTAATTTCTTTTAATATTTCTTTTCTTAAATTCAATGATATTTCTCTTAATGTTTCTTCATTATCTGGTTCTTCTATTATTTTATCAATAATTTTTAAATCAAATAAATCATTAGCTGTTAGTTTCATCTTTTCAGCTGCTTCTTTATATCTTGAACTATCTTTCCATAAAATACTACTATATCCTTCAGGAGATAATATAGAATATATAGCATTTTCTAACATGAATATTTTATTTGTAACTCCTATTGCTAGAGCTCCTCCACTTGACCCTTCTCCAATTACAATTGATATTGTTGGTACTTTTAATCTAGCCATTTCAAACATTGATTTTGCAATAGCTTCTCCTTGACCTCTTTTTTCTGCATCTATTCCAGGATAAGCTCCTTTAGTATCAATAAAGGTAATCACTGGTCTTTCAAATTTTTCTGCTTGTTTCATAAATCTCATAGCTTTTCTATAACTTTCCGGATTAGGCATTCCAAAATTTCTCTCAATATTTTCCTTTGTACTTCTTCCTTTTTGTTCTGCAATAATTGTAAAATTCTGATTATCAATTCTTGCTAATCCACATATTATTGATTTATCATCTTTAAAATTTCTATCCCCATGTAATTCCATAAAATCATCAAAAATATTTTCTATATAATCTAACGCTGTACTTCTTTTAGGATTTCTAGCTATCTCAACCTTTTCCCAAGCTGATAATTTTTTATTTGCCACTTTTTTCTCCTTTCTTATGAAATAATATTAATTGGTAAATAGTATCTTTTAAATCTTTCCTTTCTACAATTTTATCTATAAATCCATGTTCTAATAAAAATTCTGATGTTTGAAACCCTTCAGGCAAATCTTCACCTATTGTCTGTTTTATAACTCTTGGTCCTGCAAAACCAATCATTGCATTTGGCTCTGCTAAAATAACATCTCCTAAACTTGCAAAAGATGCTGTAACTCCTCCATAAGTTGGATTTGTCAAAACAGATATATATAATAATCCCGCTTCATCTAATTTCGTTAAAGCAGATGTAGTTTTTGCCATTTGCATTAAAGAAATCATACCTTCTTGCATTCTAGCTCCACCAGAAACTGAAAAAATTATTAAAGGTAATTTTAAAGATATGGCTTTTTCTATTGAATATGTTATCTTTTCACCAACAACAACTCCCATACTTCCCATCAAAAAAGCACTATCCATTATACATATAACAGCTTTCTCTCCATTTATATCTCCAGTTCCACAAACTACCGCTTCATAAATACCAGTTTTTTCTCTTAAGCTTTTTAACTTTTTTGGATAATCTTCTATTTCTAATGGATTCGTTGTCTCTATATTTAAATCAAATTCTTTATATGTTCCTTTATCTATTATTAAATCTAGCCTTCTTTTAATATGCATTCTAAAATAATTGCCACAGTTAGGACATATATTAAAATTTTCTCTTAAAGTTTCTTTATAAATAATTTCTTTGCATTTTTCACATTTTATCCATTTTCCAATAGGAATATCTATATTTGATTTATTATTCTTAATATCTATATTTTTTCTTTTTTTAATTTTATCTACAATCATTCTTATTTTTTTAATATCTCCTTTTCTATAAATGAAGTATCAAAATTCCCTCTTATAAAATTTGGTTTTGTTATAATTTCAAAAATAAAATCTCGATTAGTACCTATACCATCAACAACTACTTCTTCTAGTGCTCTTTTTAATTTACTAATTGCCTCATTTCTATTCTTGCCCGAACATACAATTTTAATAAGCATAGAGTCATAATTAACTGGAATTTGATATCCGCTATAAATTGCGGTATCTATTCTTACCCCATTTCCTCCCGGTAAATTTAATTCATTTATTTTACCAGGACATGGCATAAAATTTTTATCAGGATTTTCTGCATTAATTCTACATTCTATTGAATGTCCTTCAAATTTTATATCTTTTTGTTTGTATTTTAATTTTTCTCCCGCCGCAATTCTTATTTGTTCTTTTACTATATCTATTCCTGTTCTTTCCTCTGTAATTGGATGTTCAACTTGTATTCTAGTATTCATTTCCATGAAATAAAAGTTTTTATCACCGTCTAATAAAAATTCAACAGTTCCACAACTTGTATAACCACTAATTTCAGCTACTTTAATAGCAATACTTCCCATTTTATTTCTTAACTTTTCATCTAAAGCAATAGATGGAGTTTCTTCAATAATTTTTTGGTGTTTTCTTTGAATAGTACAATCTCTTTCTCCTAAATGAACTATATTTCCATATTCATCTGCTAATATTTGAAATTCTATATGTCTAGGATTTTTTATGAATTTTTCAATATAAATGCTATCATCATTAAATGAATTTTTAGCTTCTTGTTTTACAATTTCATAATTTTTTTGTAGTTCATACAAGTTATTTACTATTCGTATTCCTCTTCCTCCTCCACCTGATGAAGCTTTTAACATAACCGGATATCCAATTCTATCTGCTATATCTATTGCTTCTTGTAATTCTTTTATACTACCATTAGATCCAGGAACAACTGGAATCCCAGATTTTTGCATCAATAATTTTGCATTTGCTTTATTTCCCAACAAATCTATTACTTTTGAATTAGGTCCAATAAATTTTATATTCGATTCTTCACATATTTTTGCGAATTGAGAATTTTCTGATAAAAAGCCAAAACCTGGATGAATACTATCACAATTTGTTATATTAGCTGCCTCAATTATATTATTAATACTCAAATAACTTTTAGTTGCATCTGCAGGACCTATACAAATAGCTTCATCTGCTAAGCGAGTATGTAATGCATCTTTATCAGCTTCAGAGTAAACTGCTACTGTTTTGATATTCATTTCCTTACATGCTCTTATAATTCTAACTGCTATTTCTCCACGATTCGCTATCAATATCTTATTCATATTACTTAAAAATCCTTTCTATTATACTACAGCAAATGTTAATTCTCCTTTTGCAACAATTTTATTATCTACACTTGCTATTCCCTCTCCTATTCCTATAGGACCTTTTTTCTTTATTATCTTCACTTCTAATTTTAATTTATCTCCTGGTATTACTTGCTTTTTAAATTTCATATCCTTTATTCCACCAAACAAAGCATTTTTCCCCTTATTTTCTTCTACACTTAGAATCGCAACAGCACCTGCTTGTGCTAAACTTTCCACAATTAATACTCCTGGCATTATTGGATGTCCAGGAAAATGTCCTTTAAAATACCATTCATCTTCACTTACATTCTTATAAGCTATTGCATTTTCTCCAGGTATATAAGATTCCACTTCATCTATCATTAAAAACGGATCTCTTTGTGGTATTATTTTTTTAATTTCTTCTTTGTTTAACATGTTTTCTCCTATTCTATTTTAAATAATGGTGTACCATATTCAACTGGTGTACCATCTTCAACAAAAATTTTTGTAACTTTTCCTGTAAATTCTGATTCTATTTCATTCATCAATTTCATTGCTTCTATTATACATAATGTATCTCCAGTTTTTACTTTCATTCCTTCTTCAACATAAGATTTTGCAGTTGGAGATGGTTTAGTATAAAACATTCCAACCATTGGTGATTTTATAATATGTTCTAATTTTTCTTTCGATATACTATCTTGATTTTTCTCTGTTTCTTTTATTTGATTTTCATTTATAGAAATTCTTTGTATTGTATTATCTTTTTTCATATCTACTTTTAATCCATTTGGAAATTCTATATTAATACTACTTAAATTTGAATTTCCCATATCATCTATTAACTTTTTAATTTGATCATATTCCATATTATTTTTTCTCCATTTCATATTTTTTCATTATAATACATGCATTATGTCCTCCAAAACCTAATGAATTTGACATTACAATATTTAAATTAATATTTCTTGGATCATTTGGTACTATATCTAAATCACATTCTTCATCTTTTTCTTTGTAATTTATAGTAGGTGGTACTAAACTGTCTTGAATAGCTTTTACGCAAGTAATTGCTTCTACAGAACCCGCTGCACCTAATAAATGTCCAAAATTTCCTTTTGTTGAACTAACTAAAACTTCTTTACAGCTATCTCCAAAAGCTGTTTTTATTGCTCTAGTTTCAGTTAAATCATTTAGATGTGTAGATGTTCCGTGAGCATTTATATAATCTACATCTTCTGGAAGTATGTCAGCCTCTTCCATAGCTCTATTCATTGCCTTTGCAGCACATTCTCCATCTAAACATGGTGAAGTTATATGATATGCATCTGTTGTTGCTCCAAACCCTATAACTTCTGCATAAATTTTTGCTTCTCTATTTAATGCATGTTCTAATTCCTCCATAACTAAAATTCCTGCACCTTCACCCATTACAAAGCCATTTCTTTCTTTATCAAATGGTATACTTGCTCTATTTTTATCATCCACATTGGATAATGCACTCATATTTTCAAATCCAGCAACACCAATTTCGCAAATAGCTGCTTCCGTTCCTCCTGCTATTATTACATCTTCATATCCATATTTGATTGTTTTAAAAGCTTCCCCTATAGCATGTGTTGAAGATGCACAAGCAGTTACTATTGAAATAGATTCTCCTTTAAATCCAAATTCTATAGCAATATTACCTGATGGCATATTTGCTATTGCTTTTGGAATAAATAATGGAGAAATTCTTTTGTTTCCTTTTAAATCCTTTATTTGACATTGTTCTTGAATTGTCTTTAATCCTCCTATTCCTGAACTCACAAAAACCCCAACTCTATCATAATTTGTATTTTCTTTTGTTATTCCACTATCTAATACAGCTTCTCTTGCTGCTATTATTGCAAATTGTGATGACCTATCTAATCTTTTTGTTTGTTTTAAATCAAAATAATTTAAAGGATCATAATTTTTTACCTCAGCCGCTAATTTTGTTTTAAAATTACTATTATCAAATAAAGTAATTTTATCTATACCACATACTTTATTTTTTATTGATTCCCATGTTTTATTAACATCATTTCCTATTGGAGTTATTGCTCCTAAACCTGTTATAACTACTCTCTTTTCCATCTTATCTCCTTTATATTAACATTCCACCATCAACATTAATAACTTGACCTGTTATATATGAACTGTCTTCTGATGCTAAAAATTTTACAACTTTTGCAACATCTTCTGCTTTTCCAAATCTATTTAATGGTATTTGTTTTATAATATTTTGTTTTACCTCTTCTTTTAAAACATTTGTCATATCTGTTTCAATAAATCCGAGGTGCAATACTATTTACTAATATATTTCTTGACGCTAATTCTTTAGCAAGACTTTTTGTAAATCCTATTATTCCAGCTTTTGAAGCTGAATAGTTTGACTGTCCAATATTTCCCGTTATTCCTACAACTGATGATATATTTATAATTCTTCCAGAACGAGCTTTCGTCATATATGAAACAACATTTTTTGTTACATTAAACGTTCCTACTAAATTAACTTCTATAACTTTATTAAAATCTTCTTTTTTCATTCTTAGTATTAAAGAATCTTTAGTTATTCCTGCGTTATTTACTAAAACATCTATTTTACCATACTTGTTTATTATTTCTTTTACACATTTTTCACATTCTTCATAATTTGAAACATCTGCTTTATATGCAAAAAAACTAACACCAATTTTTTCAATTCTATTTTTTATATTCTCTAATTCTTGATTTTCACTTCTATAATTTATCGCTATGTCATATCCATTTTCTGCTAATATTATTGCTATCTGATTACCAATTCCTCTCGTAGCCCCAGTTATAAATGCAACTTTATTCATATTTTTAATTCTCCTTTATATAATTTATTGTTTCTTCAAGATTTTGCACATTATTTATATTAAATGTTTTTATCTGTTTATCTGTTTTTGTTCTTTTAATAAATCCAGTTAATGTTTTTCCTGGTCCTATTTCAATGAAAGTATCTATTCCACTTTCTAACATATTCTCTATTATATTAGAAAATCTAACCGGATTTATAATATGATTTACTAAAATAGTTTTTATATCATCAGTATCTTTATATAAGTTACCATCAATATTTTTGAATACTTTTGACTTAAACTTATTTATTTTTACATTTTCTAACTCTTTTTTTAAAGCTTTCGAACTTTCAATTAATTTTTCTGTATGAAATGGACCTTGTGTATTTAACATTCTAACTTTTTTAGCTCCCATTTCTTTTGCAATTTTTTCTGCTTCTTCTACTGCTTCTTTTTCACCAGAAATAACAATTTGACCTATATAATTAAAATTAACCGGTTTTACAAATCCTATAGTTACTTTTTTGCAAACTTCATTTACTTCTTCTTCGCTCATTCCCATAACTGCTGCCATTCTCCATTCTCCTTTTGGTAATAAGCTTTGCATATACTCTCCTCTTTTTTGAACTATTTTTATTCCTTCTTCAAAAGAGAATACTCCGACTGTTTATTAAAGCTGTATATTCACCTAAGCTCAATCCTGCTGACATTAAAGGATTTATATTATTCTCTTTTAAAATTTCTAATATCGCTAAACTATTTGTTAATATCGCTAATTGAGTATATTTAGTTTCATTTAATTTTTCACTATCTTCAAATGATATTTTTGCTATATCAATACCAGTTATTTTTTCTACTTTATCATATATCTGTTTAGCAATATTATATTTTTCATATATGTCTTTTCCCATTCCAAGAGTTTGAGAACCTTGACCTGGAAACAAAAAAGCAATTTTCATTTCACTTTTTCTCCTATCTCCATTATTTTCTTTTCAAAATCATTACAAAAATCTGTAATAAATTCTTCTTTATTTATATTTATACAAAATTCTTTTTTTATAGATGTAGCAATATTTTTTATTTCTTCATTAAAATATTGCTTATTTGTATTTATGCCAATTCCAACCACTAAATATTTTATTTTATTTGATAATACTTTTGTTTGTGTTAATATTCCTCCTAACTTTCTACCATAATAATAAATATCATTAGGAGCTTTTATTTGAACATTAATATTATATTTTCTTTCTAATATACCTTTTATAATTTCTGCAATTTCTATTGTTATACCTTCCACTTTTCCCACATCACACTTCATATTTATAAAAAATGAAAAAGCTATATTATCCTCTTCATCTGTATACCATTTTCTTCCATGTGTTCCAATTCCTGAAGTTTGAATATCTGTATATATTAATGTTCCATTTTCTATATTATCATTATCAATTCTCCTCCAAATTTCTTTTTGAGTTGAATCTATTATTTTATAGTAAAAGACTTTTCTTCCTAAAAACTTAGTTTGCAGATTTTTCAATTTCATCTAAATTTAATTGCCTCTTAATTTTATTTGTAGTTGTTTTAATTAATGGTTTTTCTGTTATTATAATTCCTCTTACAGCTTTATATTTTGGCATAGTTGCATTTATCTCTTTTATTTTATCAGCAAATATTGAATAAATTTCTTCATCAGTATTTACATTATAAAGTTCTTTCATTGTATTTCTATTAAATACTATTTTTACATTTATTTTTATATTATCTTTATCTTCTGAAATTTTTTTACCGAAAATGAAAGATTCTTCTACTCCTTCAATTTTATTTATTAAATTTTCCATTTCCTCTGGAAAAATATTTTTACCATTTTTTAAAACTATCACACTTTTCTTTCTTCCACAAATATATATATATCCATCTTCATCTATTTTTGCTAAATCTCCTGTATAAAACCATCCTTCTTTTAAAGCTTCTTCAGTTGCTTTTTTATTTTCATAATATCCAAGCATTACATTTGGACCTTTTACAACTAATTCCCCCATATTATCAGAATCTACATTTACTATTTTAGCTTCTACACTTGGAAGTGCTTTTCCTACAGAACCTAATCTATAATTTTCTTCTGTACCTACTGCAACAACTGGAGATGTTTCTGTTAATCCATATCCCTGAACTAAATCAATACCAAGTAACCTATATTGTTCTTCTATTTTAGGATCTAAAGCTGCTGCACCACTGAAAAATGTTTTTACATTTCCTCCTAACATATCATGTATTGGTTTGAACATTTCTTTTCTTTCTTCCATAGAAAGTTTTTTTGCTTTTTCTTCCATTTCTAAAAATTCTTCTAATTTTCCAGCTTTTTCAATATTTCTTCTTATCATCATAAATATTCTTTCATATATTCCTGGTACACAGAACATAATTGAAGCCTTATATTCTTTTAAATTTTCTACAATATGTCTAATACCATCACAAAATACTGTTTGCGCTCCTACATATAATGAAAATAGTAAACCTACTGTACATTCAAAAACATGATGCAATGGTAAGTTGGAAAGTAATGTGTCTTTAGATGTTACATCTAAAACATTTCCTAAATCCATTAAATTTGAACAAATATTAGCATGTGAAAGTGCTACTACTTTTGATTCTGAAGTTGTTCCTGATGTAAACAACATAATACTCATTTTATTTGGATCAATTTTTGCTTCTAAAAACTCTTTATTTCCTTCATCAACTAATTCTTTACCTAAAGAAATTAATTCTTTTAATGAATAAATATCTTCTTCTTTTTTATCTAAATCCATTGAAATTAAATATTCTAATTTATTATTTTTACTTAATTTTATCTTTTTAACTGTTTCTAAATATTTTCCAGAAAAAAATATTGCATGTATTCCTGATCTTTCAATCAATTTCTCTAATTCATTTTCTGGAAGTGATTTATCTAAAGGAACTACTATTCCTGTACCACATACAATCGACAAATATGATATTCCCCATTCATATCTGTTCTCTCCAATTACTGCAATCTTTTTATCTTTTAATCCTAAATTACAAAGTGCAGTTCCTAAATAATCTACCATTTCTCTTACTTCTTTATGTGTGATTATTTGATAATCTCCTTCTGGCTTTCTTATCTTATATGCTGGTTTTTCTCCATACATTTCTTTTGTTTTATTTAACATATCTTTTAAATCTATTATTTTCTCTTTCATATTTTCTTGTATGATATATTTAATAACTTAAATAACCATACACTCCTTTCTCATTTATTTTTATCTTTAATTTCTAATTTTATTTTACATTTAATTTATATCAAAAAAATTTATATATGTCTTTAAACTGAAAAGTCAGTTTAAAAACTTTTTATTAATAATTTTTATAACAAAAAAATGTTAACCTCTAATTTAGTTAACATTCTTATCTTTTACATTAATTTTATTTTTCCTATACTCTCTACATATATTTTAAAATCTATCATATAAAAAACAATATATATTTCTATTATTTCAGAAGCCTTTATGTAAAACTTCCCTCCAACATACATAAGTAGCAAAACAACTGAAATCATAAATAATATAATAACATCCTTTATAAATGCTTCATATTTTTTCATAACATATTTTACTTGAAATATATTGTATTAATGTTATTTTGTTTTTTTGATATAAATATTTTCGTTTTTTCAATTTTCTTTCTATTTCCCTATATTTTGCATATTTTCCTTTTTGATTTTTTCCTAAAAATATAAAGTTATTTGTATTTTTATAAATTCTTGTTTTTGCATTTAATGTTAATTTCTCCTTCGCTAAAAATTTTCTTATTTCTTCTAATGAATATTTCAAATAATCTTTAGACTGATGAAACAACAAAAAATCATCTTGATATCTTACATAATATTTTATTTTTAACTTTTCTTTTATAAAATGATCCATATCATTTAGGTAAAATATTGCTAAAATTTGACTTGTCATTGATCCAATTCCTAATCCATTTTTTTCACTGTCTATTATTTTAAATATTATATTTAACGCATCTTTATCTTTTATTCTTCTTTTGATTTTTTCTTTTAAAATATTTTGATCAATACTTGCAAAAAATTTACTAATATCACATTTTAAA
>SAMEA104404097__coassemble_1448_pt1 | contig 19719 bp, 22 predicted proteins | sample SAMEA104404097__metabat2_low_PE_006 | metagenome-assembled genome bin SAMEA104404097 (sample SAMEA104404097) | Balaenoptera acutorostrata
CAAACAACACCAGAAATGGAAAAAATAATAGAAATATCAAAGATATTTAATATAAGTGTAGATGAATTAATAAATTCAAGCGAAAATAAAGAAATAGAAGAAAAAAAAGAGATTAAACAAGAAACAACAACATATAATGTAAACGAAAAAAATGTAAATACAAAAAAAGAAAATAAAACTGTAAATGAAAATGGAAAGTCAAATAGAGAAACAATAATTAAAATAGGATTAATTATATTATTAATAATTGTTGTACTAGGAATTTTTTACAGTATAAATGAGAAAAGAAAAGAAAAAGCAGCAGAAAAATTAATAAATGGCACAGTAGATACAATTAATAAAGATAGAGATAATGCGTTAGATATTTTTGGAAATATGGCAGAGTCAATGTATGATAGTTATGAAAAAAATAAAGAAGAAAGCAGAAAAAAAACTGAAGAACAATATAAAAAAAATAGAGAAGAAAGTGAAAAAAAATTTGAAGAAGAAGTAGAGAAACTAAGCAAAGAAAATGATAAAAATCATAATAACTCAGTATTAGAAATGTATTCTGGAGAAAAAACAGGATTTTTTGTAAAAATTTTATGTGAGGAAGTTAATAAAATAAATAAGAAAGAAACAGAGAAAATAGAAGTTAAATATGGTGATATTGTAACAACTGATGAAAGAACAATTATAGATATGAAACAAAAATTTGAAGAACATAAAAAATATGAAGTAATATTAGATTATAGTCAAGATGGATATGTAAACAAAGTAGAAATTCAAAATATATAATAAAAGTGAGGTAAAAGATGATAATAATTTTAATAGCGATAGCAATAATAATAATTTATATTTTAAAAATGTACAACACATTAATAAGTTTAAGAAATGAAGTAAGGAAAACAGAATCAGGAATAGATATATATTTAAATCAAAGATTCGATTTAATTCCGAATTTAGTAGAATGTGTAAAAGGATATAGTAAACATGAAAAAGAAATCTTTACAGACATTTCAAGATTAAGAATGGAATATATGAATAAGCCTAATAATATAAAAGATGCTAAAGTTTTAAATAATAAAATGAACCAATTAATGGCAGTAGCAGAAAATTATCCAGAATTAAAAGCAAGTGAACAATTTTTAAATTTACAAAGAAATTTAACAAAAATTGAAAGTCAATTACAAGCTGCAAGAAGAATATATAATATAGCAGTTACAGATTATAATAACAAAATAGAAGTAATACCATCTAATATAGTAGCAATGATTTTTGGATTTAAACATGAAGAATTATTTGAAATAGAAGAATATAAAAAAGAAAATATAAATATAAATTTAGAGGATTAATAAATGAAAACATTTGAAGATATTTATCAAGAGATTACAAATTCAGATAATAGTGAAATAAAAGAAGCACATGAAAAAGCAAAAATAAAACAAAATAAATATAGAACCATAGGAATAATAATAGGTTTGATAATAAATATATTAGTATTATTAAGCATGATAAATAATTTTGGATTTCATTCAATAATATTTATGTTAGTTATAGATTTATTCATATATATAATCACTAATTTAGCAATTAGCATGAGCAAGGAGCAAAGAAAATATTTGGATTTGTATAAAAATAAAATTATAAAAAAAATCATTGAAAATTTTTATACAAATTTAGAATATTTTCCATATAAAGAAATACCCGAATATATTTATAAAACAGGTAATTATGAATACTATGAAAAATATACATCAGACGACTATTTCGAAGCGTTAATAGATGAGAAAAATAGTATTCAAATGGCAGAAGTATTAACAGAAGAAGAAAGAGAATATAAAGATAGTGAAGGGAATATAAGAAAAGAAACAATAATAAAATTTCATGGATTATTTGCAAAAGTTGAATTGGAAAAATCAATTAATAGTGAATTAAGAATAACGAAAAATCAAACTGGTTTATTTAATAGAGACAAAGTAAAAATGGATTCGGTAGAATTTGAGAAAAACTTTGATGTTAAATCAACTAATAAAATAATTGCTATGCAAATATTAACATCAGATATAATGCTAGAATTAGTAGAGTTTTTAAAACTTAATAAAATTAAATATGACATATATATAAATAATAATGAACTATTTATAAGATTTCATTGTGGAGCTATGTTTGAAGTTGGAAAAATGAAAAAAGGTATAATGGATAAAGAATTAGTACAAAGATATTATCAAATATTAAAATTTACTTATAATGTAGCGCGTAAATTAATTAAAACAATAAATGAAGTAGAAATATAGAAAATAAAAAATAAACAACAATAAATTATTAAAGTAATTATAGTTGTTTATTTTTTTATTAATTACAAAAATCAAAAGGTTTAAATTTTAAAAATTAAAAAGTTAAAACGAAAAAATGTAATTAAGAATTATTAAGTAAATCATAAAAATTTTTAAAAGAATATCCTTGTTCACGTAGATAATGAATAGAGTCTTTTAAAACTAAAGAGCTATTACTTACATCTGTAGTATCATGCATTAAAACAACTAATGTACCTTTATCTTTTGAAGTTTTTTTCAAATTATTTAATAATTGATAATTGTTAAATTTACCTACTGAATCATTATTTAGACAGTTCCAATCAATATATGTATAATTCATATTTTTTAATAATTCAACAGCTTTTTTCTTTTGATATTTATTATTAGGAGACATATAGCCGTTTGGAAATCTAAATACATGAGAACAATACTCAGGAATACCAATTGCTTTTCCAATTTCCATATCAGTTCTTAAAATTTCATTTTTAAAACTTTCCTCACTTGCATATAGATTACTATTATTATGATCATATCCATGATTTGCAATAAAATGGCCTTCTTCATAAGCTCTTTTTGTTATTTCTGGATATCGTGCAACATATTTTCCAATTTCAAAAAAAGAAGCTTTGACATTTTCTTCTTTTAAAATGTCTAATATTTTCGGAGTAGCATTTTTAGAAGGTCCATCATCAAAAGTTAAATACGCTATTTTTTCATCATTTTTTGTTAAATTTGTAATCTTTTCTTTAAAATCATCACTTATACTGCTATTAGAAGAGAAATCAACAGCAATAGAAAAAGAGTATCTTGAAAAATAGTAAATAGTAGATATGGCGAGTATTAAAATACAAAAAAATAAAATATGTTTTTTATTAAAAATAAATAATTTCATAGTTCCTCCTAATTAATATATATGACATAATATTTTTAAATAGTATAGAAAAATAAAAAGAAAAATAATAACTTAATATTATTTTTCTAAAAAATTAAAAATATTTTACTTATTAGTAGAATGTTTTACTAAACTAGCTTCAGCTTCAGTGATATATCCATTTTCAACCATTTTATTTAACACATGAGATTGACGTTTTCTACAAAGCTCCATATTAACAGTAGGAGAGTACAAAGATGGAGCATTTGGAATACCAGCAAGAATAGTAGCTTCATCTAAATTCAAATCTTTTGGAAGTTTATTAAAATAACCTTTACAAGCATCATAAATAGAATAATAACCATCACCAAAATATGAAGAATTAACATATAAAGCAAAAATTTCTTCTTTACTGTAATTTTTTTCTAAATCAAAAGCACCAAATAATTCACCAATTTTTCTAATTAAAGTTTTATCTTGATTAAAAATAACATTTTTAGAAACTTGTTGAGTAATAGTGCTTCCGCCTTCTCTAAATTCTTTATTTTTTATATTTGAATACATAGCTCGGCCAATACTAATTAAATCAATAGGACCATGCTTATAATATCTATGGTCTTCTGTTGCAATAACTGCATTTACATAAATAGGAGATAATTCAGAAAAAGAAGTATAATTTTTTTTATTTGTGATAGCTTCAACTCTTTCGGTTAAAGATTTTTCTTGTAAAGTCTTATCATAGTAATCAGAACCAACAAGGAAGACAAACAGAGTTAGAAGAATTAATAATAATAATAAAAATTTAAATATCTTTTTTATAAATTTCATAATAGCCTCCTTTTTTAATATTATACAATAAGTATAATAAAATCAAAATAGAATATTGAAAAAAACTCTTAAATGTAGTATAAATATATAACAAAAAGAGGGTGAAAACAATAAAAAAGAAAGAATTAATTGAAAAAATAAAAAGAGAAATGCCAAGATTTAAAGGAAATGAAGAAGAAATAGAAATAAAAACGGCATTATATGTGTATATGAAAATAGCTGAAATGAAAAATTTTGATGAAAGATATTATTTTGGAAATCATAAAGAAAAAGAAAAAATATATAAAAAATCAAAAATTGATGCAAAGGATGCTGAAAAATTAGTAAATAAAAAAAGATTAATTTGTACAACAATGTCAAAACTATATGAAAAAGTTTTAGAAGAATTAGGAATAAAAGCAATAACTTTGAAAGAAGATGTAAATGATGTACATGAAAGTAACAGAATTATATTAAAAAATGGAAAAATATTATTTGCAGATATTCAAATGGATATGTTAAATATTAAAACGAAATCAAAGATAGAACATTTTAAATTTATGGACGAAAATAAATTAACAGAAGAAGAATTAACAAATATGTTAAAAGATATTGGATATATAAATAGTGAAGAAGATTATAAAAATAAAAAAATAGATAACTTGCAAAAACAAATAGAAGGAAAAAGTTTAAAAGAAATATTAGAAATAATATTAAATAGTGATATATTAAAAATGGATAATGAATTTGGAATAGCAGAAATAGATTGGCGAGTAAAAAATATAATAAGAGCTGTAATTCCTGAAAATATTAGAAAAGACAAAATACATCAATTTGAATGTAGTAAAAAAATAGGCGAAAATAAGGAATATAGCATTTGCATTAATGTAGAAGAAAAAGATGAGTTAGATATGTATTTATATTCAATAAAAAATAAAAGATTTATGAAATGCGATTTAGATAAAATAGAAGAATTAAGAAAACAAGGATTACAATTAGGAAAAACAGGCAAAGAAGCAGGTGTAAAAATAATAAATAGAAAGATAAAAAATAAAACAGAAAACATAGAACCAGAAGGAAATATAGAAAAATAAAAATGCAAAAATTTGTTTTGTGATTCTATTGACTTTTATAGTATAAATATATATAATCGAAAAAAGAAATGGGGTAGAAAATATGAAAGAAGAATTTTTAAATTTATTAAAACAAGTAAAAAGAGAAGGAATGGAAGATTTAATACAATTTTTAGAAAAATCTGATTTTTTTAAAGCACCAGCTAGTACAAGATTTCATGGAAGCGTTGAAGGTGGATTATTAGAACATAGTATGAAAGTATATGAAATATTAAAACATAAAAAAGAAAATTGTATTATGAATATAGATACACCAGATGAATCAATAATATTAATAGCTTTATTGCATGATATATGCAAAACAAATTTTTATAAAGTAGATTATAGAAATGCAAAAAATGCACTAGGAGTTTGGGAAAAAGTACCATATTATACAATAGAAGATACAATACCTTATGGTCATGGAGAAAAATCAGTAATGATGATAACAGAATATATAAAATTAACACCAGAAGAAAAATATGCAATTAGATGGCACATGGGATATACAGAACCAAAAGAAAATTATAATGCAATAGGTGCAAGTTATGCAAAATATCCTATAGCGTTATTAACACATGAAGCAGATTTAGAAGCAACATATTTATATAATACATAAGAAAGAAGAGAAAGAAATGTTAGCATATATTAAAGGTAAATTAGAAATGAAAATGACAGAATATATCGTAATTGATGTACAAGGATTAGGATATAAAGTATATATGTCAGAAACAGGAATAGATAAAGTAGGAAATATTGGAGATGAAGTAAAAGTACATACATATTTAAAAGTTAGAGAAGATGATGTAAGTTTATATGGATTTAATACATTGGAAGAATTAAAAATGTTTGAACTTTTATTAGGAGTAAGTGGAATAGGAGCAAAAACTGCACTTGTAATGCTTGCAACATCTGAACCATCAGAATTTGCTGTAGCAGTAATATCGGAAGATATAAAGACTTTAACACAGATTCCAGGAATAGGGCCGAAATCAGCCAAAAGAATAATATTAGAATTAAAAGATAAAATAAATAAAGAACAGCAAATAGAAAATATTAAAAAACAAGTTGAAAACAATGAGAAAACAAAAATGCAAATTATTTTGGAAAATAATGAAAGAATAGAAGAAGCAGTATCAGCATTAAGAGTACTTGGATATAACAAGAAAGAAATAGAAAAAGTATTTGAAAAAATTGAATGTTCAGAATTAACAACAGAAGAATTGATCAAGAAAGGATTAAGTTTATTGGGTATGTAAAGGAAGGAATAATATGAATTTAAATGAACCATTAGCATATAGAATGAGACCTCAAACTTTAGAAGATTATATAGGGCAAGAACATGTATTGGGAAAAGATAAAATATTATATAGAACTATTAAAGCAGATAGATTATCAAGTATAATATTATTTGGACCTCCAGGATGTGGTAAAACATCACTTGCTAGAGTTATTAGCAAAACTACTAAATATAAATTTTATAAAATAAATGCAGTAACTGCAGGAGTGGCTGATATAAAAAAAGTAATAGAAGAAACTAGAAATTTCATGTTAAATCCAGCTGGAAAAAGCATATTATTTATAGATGAGATTCATAGATTTAACAAGTTGCAACAAGATGCATTATTACCGTTTGTAGAAAATGGTACAATAATCTTAATAGGAGCAACAACAGAAAATCCATATTTTGAAGTAAACAAGGCTTTGATTTCTCGTTCTATGGTAATAAAATTAAAACCATTAACAGAAGAAAATATTTTTACTATTTTGAAAAATTCATTAGAGAGAAAAGATGGGCTTGGAGAATATCAAATAAAAGTAGAAGATGAAACATTAAAAAAATTAGCAATAATTAGTAATGGAGATGTTAGAACAGCTTTAAATGGTTTAGAAGTAGCAGCATTAACAACAGGAATGAGTCAAGATGGATATATTCATATAACAGATGAAGTAATAAAAAATAGTGTTCAATCAAGAAAAGCAATTTTTGATAAAAACGGAGAAGAACATTATGATACAATAAGTGCATTTATAAAATCAATGAGAGGTTCTGATCCAGATGCAGCAGTATTTTATTTGGCTAGAGCTTTAAATGGTGGAGAAGATCCAATGTTTTTAGCAAGAAGAATAGTAATATCAGCATCAGAAGATGTTGGAATGGCAAATCCGAATGCATTGGTAGTAGCTAATAGTTGTATGCAGGCAGTACAGATGATAGGAATGCCTGAAGCAAGAATATTATTATCACAAGCTGCAGTATATGTAGCAAAATCAAAAAAATCAAATGCATCTTATGTTGCAATAAATAAAGCTTTAGATGATGTTAAAAATAAAGATACAGGAGAAATTCCAATGCATGTAAGAAATGCACCAATAGAGAAAATGAGAGAATTAGGATATAATGAAGGATATTTATACCCACATGACTATCCAAACCATTATGTAGAACAACAATATTTACCAGACAAGATGATTGGAACAAAATATTACAATGAAGATACATAAAAATAAAAAAAATGGAAAACCTACTATCAGAAGTAGGTTTTTATTATGAAAAAAATAATTATAGGAATATTAGCAGGAATAGTAAATGGATTATTTTCAACAGGTGGTGGAATGATATTGGTTCCAGCATTTATATATCTATTAAAAATGGAAGACGCAAAAGCAAGAGGAACATCAGTGTTTTGTATACTACCAATGGTAATAACAAGTAGTTTGTTTTATCAAAAAGATAATTATATTGATTGGAAAATCAGTATTTTATGTGCAATAGGAGGAACAATAGGAGGATATATAGGAGCAAAATTATTAAAAAAATTAAACGAAAAAACTCTGAAAATCTCTTTTACAATTTTTTTATTATACGCATCTTATAAAATGATGTTTTCGTAAAAGGAGAAAAATGATAGAAATATTAATAGGAATAATGTCAGGAATAGTTAGTGGAATGGGATTAGGTGGAGGAACTATTCTAATAATATTATTAACACTTATTTTAAAAATGGAACAACATAATGCACAAGCAAGTAATTTAATATTTTTTATTCCAACAGCTATAGTAACAATAATAGTTAATATAAGAAATAAAAATATTGATTTAAAAACAGGAATAATAATATCAATTTTTGGAATAATCGGAGCATTAATAGGAGCAACAATATCTCTTAAAATAAATGTAAATATTTTAAAAAAATGTTTTGGAATATTTTTGTTATTAATTTCAATAAATGAAATATATACCATAATAAAAATGTATAAAAAAGTATAAAAATGATGAATAAAATTAATAATATATATAAAAGAGAGGTGAGAAAATGAAATTTATAAAAGGTGTGATGATAGGTGGATTAGTAACAACTGGATTAGTTATGATGTGTAATGATTCCTCATGTATGAAAAATAAAAGAACAATGATGAAAAAAGGAAAAAGAATGATGAAGAAGATGGGAATTTTATAAATAAAAAAGATAGGTATCTAAAAATAGACACCTATTTTTAATATAAAATTATTATTCTAAATTTTTAAAGTCATCTTCTGTAATAGTTTCTCTTTTGTTACATTCATCACAAGGGCCAATAGTATTTTCTATATAACAATCACATTTATCACAAGGATCACCTTTTAGACAATCCCCTTCATGATGACATTTAGCACAAATTTTTAGTTTCTTAGTATCATTAACCCAAATTTGTAAAGCATATTCTTTTCCAGGACATAAAGGGCCGAAAACGAATTCACCATCTTTATCAGTAAAAGTATGAGTAACAGGTCTTCTTTCTTCTTTACCATGAACATATACAATTTCAATTAATTTTACTACTGCATCACATACAGGTTCTTTAAAACAATTTTTAACAACACCATAAATAACATCTCTATTATCTTCTGGTAAAGTAATATCTAAATCAAATTGTTTCCCAGCGGCAATGACACCAGTGACATCTAAAACAGGACAACAAGGTTTATTATTATTTTCCATAAAATTACTTCCTTTCTACATAGACAACTATTTAGTTGTTAATATATAATATGAAAAAATATTGTCGAATGTTAATTGAGACACTTTATAGAGTGTCCCCCAAGTGTCTCAAAAAGTATTGAAATACGGGATATTTTGTGCTATAATTCAAATGTTATGAGAAGGAGAGTGTAATAATGGGTAATGAGAAAAAGAGAAATATTTTAATTGGTGGTGCATGGCCTTATGCAAATAATTCACTACATATAGGACATATTGCTGGATTGATTTCAGGAGATGTTGTTGCAAGATATTATAGACAAATAGGTGATAATGTTGTTTATGTTTCAGGAACAGATTGTCATGGAACTCCAATAACTATAAGAGCTAAAAAGGAAAAGAAAACACCTAAAGAGATTGCAGAGTCATATCATGAGGAATTTAAAAAATGTTTTGAGGATATGCAGTTTTCTTATGATTTATATACAAAGACAGAAGAAGATTTTCATAAAGAAACTGTTAAAAAATTATTTAAGAAAATGTATGATAATGGATATATTTACGAAAAAGCAGATGTCCAACCATATTGTGAAAAATGTAATAAATTTGTAGCAGATAGAGAAGTTATATTAACATGTCCTGAATGTGGAAAAGAAACTAAAGGCGATATGTGTGATTGTGGTTATGAGCCAAAAGAAGAAGATTTATTACATGCAAAATGTATAGAATGTGGAAATAATGTTATTCCAAAAGAAAATATGAATTTATATTTAGCGTTAGGAAAGTTACAAGAAAAAATAGAAAAATATGTTGAAGAAAATAAAGAAAATTGGAGAATTAGTTCTCAAAATGAAAGTGAGAAATATTTAAGAGAAGGTTTACCAGAGAAAGCAGTAACAAGAAATCTTGAATGGGGTGTTGATATTCCAATAGAAGGATTTGACGATAAAAAGATGTATGTATGGATTGAAGCAGTTCTTGGATATATTACAGCTTGTCAAAAAGTATGTCAAGATAGAAATCTTGATTGGGAAGATTTTTGGAAAAATAATGATAACAATTTAATATATATGTGTCATGGAAAAGATAATATAACATTCCATACTATAATATTACCAGCATTATTATTAGCGTTAGATGATAATTATAAATTACCAGATTATATGATAGCTACACAATATTTAAATATAAATTCAGAAAAGATATCTAAATCAAAAGGTAATGGAATAACAATAAGAGATATGTTAGATAATTATAATTCAGATATGATTAGATATTATCTAATTGGAAATGGACCAGAAAGAAAAGATAGTAATTTTTCAATGGAAGAATTTGTTGCAACATGTAATGCTGAAATAGTTAATAAATATGGAAATTTAATAAATAGAACATTAAAATTTAAAGGACTTGAAGAAATACCAGCTGGAAATATGAATTTAGAAATTAAATCAAAAATAGAACAAACATATAAAGAAGTAAGTGAAGCAATTGAAAAATTAGAATTTAGAAAAGCTATAGAAATTATAAGAAGTCTTGTTGAAGATGGAAATAAATTTTATGAAAATGAACAACCTTGGAAACAACAAAAAGAAAATATAGAAGAATTTAATAATACGATATATACTTGTAGTAATTTAGTTGCAAACTTATCTAATTTATATGAACCATTTATGCCAACATCATCTAAAAAAGTAAGAGAGTTATTAGATATACCTAATGCATCTTGGGAATATATTGAAGTTGAAAAAAATAAAAAAATAGAAGGTGTTGAACCTTTATTTGAAAGAATAAAATAATTAAATAATAAAAGATGAATTATATAAACAATCAATTTGTTTTAAAATTCATTTTTTATTTTACAAAAATGTGATTAAATTATAATAAAACATTACAAAAGTGTGATAAAAAACAAAGAAAGTCTTGCAAAAGTGTGATATAAACTAATAAAAACATTGAAAAAATGTGATAAAAGTAGTATAATTTAATAAAATATAAATAAAATATATAGAGAAGGTGATATTTATGAGAAGAAATATATTAGATAAATTAATTAAATGGAAAGAAAGTAAATATAGAAAGCCATTAATATTAAAAGGAGCTAGACAAATTGGAAAAACATATATACTAAAGCAATTTGGTGAAATATATTATGATGGAGTTGCTTATTTTAATTTTGACCATGATGAAGATTTATATAAATTATTTGAGAATACAAAAGATCCTAAAAGAATAATAGAACAATTAGCATTTATATATGGAAAAAAGATAATGCCAGGAAAAACATTAATTATTTTTGATGAGATTCAAGAATGTACAAATGCATTAAATAGTTTAAAATATTTCCAAGAAGAAGCAAATGAATATCATGTGGTATGTGCAGGAAGTTTATTAGGAATAAGATTATCACATACATCATTTCCAGTTGGAAAAGTTAATTTCTTAAATATGTATCCTATGACATTTAGTGAATTTTTAATTGCAGATAATTGTGAAAATTTAGTTGAATATATGAAAAGCATAAAAAACATTGAACCAATTCCAGACATATTTTTTAATCAATTAGAAGAAAAATTAAAAGCTTATTTCATTATTGGAGGTATGCCAGAAGCAGTACAAATGTGGGTAAATGAAAAAGACATATCTTTAGTAAATGAAGTACAAGAAAATATATTAAAAGCTTATGAAAGTGATTTTTCAAAGCATATTACTAATAGTGAAGCAAATAAGATATCATTAATATGGAATAGTATACCTTCTCAATTAGCTAAAGAAAATAAAAAGTTTTTATATCAAACAATAAAAGAAGGTGCTAGAGCTAGAGAATATGAAAATGCATTAAATTGGTTAAATGATGCAAATTTAATTTATAAAGTATATGATGTTAAAAAAACAGATTTACCATTAAAAGCGTATAATGATTTAAGTGCATTTAAAATATACATGAATGATGTTGGACTACTAAGAAGAATGTCAAATTTGGATAGCAAAATTGTAGTACAAGGAGATAAATTATTTGAAGAATTTAAAGGAGCTTTTACAGAGAATTATGTATTAAATATGTTAAACATAGTATTTGACAATGTTCCTAATTATTTTACATTTGATAGACATGAAATAGATTTTGTTATTCAATATGAAAATAATATAATTCCTATTGAAGTAAAATCAAATAAATCAACAAACAATAATAGTTTAACTAAATATAATGAAAAACAAGATAAAGATATATTAATAAGACTTTCAATGAATAATTTAAGAAAAGATGGAAAGATAATAAATATACCATTATTTCTAATTGAATATATTGATAAATTTATATAATAAATAAAGAAAAAAAGATGGACTCTGGTATCCATCTTTTAAAATCTCCTTTTGACAACAATATATTATATATAATAGTATATTAAAAACTAAAAAAGTCAAATTAATTTATTAAATTTAATTCTTTTTTTAGAGCTTTTTGTAAAATTTGTGAAAAATTAATATCATTTTTTTCAGCAAGTGTATTTAACCACATAGGTATAGTTAAAGTCTTTTTTACTGAAATATTATTATATTTTTTTCTATATTCTAATAAATTTATTTCAATTAAAGAAACGAATTGATTGGTTTTTAAATTTATATGATTATAAGGTATTGTAGGTTTAGGAAAATGATCTAAATCAGATAAATATAACCCTAAAGCATCTTGAGCCATAAGATAAGCTTCATCTAAATTATTACCAAAAGTAGAGCAACCTTTTAAGTCAATAAAATCTACAATATAAGAATTATCAGTATAAGTAAAAATAGCAGGATAAAAATAAGTATTCATAGTTAACCAACTCCTTCATTATAATATTATATTGAACAACAATATATTCAAAAAATATAGAAGTAGGATTATTGTTATAGTCCTGTTCTCTTCAAAATGGTTGCTACTAAGCCTTTAAGCATTTCTTTATTGTGAATAGGAATAATTTCTATCTGTGATCCATTTTTTCATTTTCAAATGAGAACCGGATTGTGAAACTTCAATCCAACCATTTTTTTTAGTAGCTTTACCAATTCTTTAGGATACATAAGTATTCCTCCTTTTTCTTAGGTGCTTTAAAAGCTACTATATATATTGTTGTCTTATGACAAATTAATTATACTACGTATTAATACGCGTATCAACAAAAATGAATATAAAAAAGCTAAATAAAATAATAAAAGAGTATTTTTATTTAATAATATGCATAGAATTGAAATAGCTTTAATTTAGGAGGTAAATATGTTTTTAGTATTTGATAAACAAAAAATATGTACATACTTAGTGTCAGTAATGACTGTAATTTTATTATTTGGAGTAGCTTTAAAAATAAATCAAGAAGAGAATTTAACAAATGTATCAGTAGAAGTTGGAAGAAAAGTTCCTATTTATAATGTAAAAACAGAAGAAAAGAAAGTGGCATTAACTATGAATTGTGCATGGGAACCTGACGATATGGAAAAAATATTAAAGACATTAAAAGATAATAATGTAAAAATAACTTTTTTTGTAGTAGGAGAATTTATAGAAAAAAATCCTGAAGTAGTACAAAGAATGTATGAAGAAGGACATGAAATTGCAAGTCATAGTAATACACATCCACATGTAACGAAATTATCCTATGAAGAAAATATAAAAGAAATAGAAGAATGTAATAAAAAAATAGAAAAAATAACGGGAAAAGAAAATAAAATATATAGAGCACCTTATGGAGAATATAATGATACAGTAATAAGAGCTGTAGAAAGCAAAAATAGTTATTGTATACAATGGAATCTAGATACAATAGATTATAAAGGACTAACTGGTGAAGAAATGTGGAATAGAATAAAAGATAAAATAAAGCCAGGTGATATTATATTAACTCATAGTGGAACAAAACATACAGCAGACAGTTTAGACATGATTATAAAAAATATAAAATCTAAAAATTTGGATATTGTTAAAGTTTCAGATATCATATATAAAGAAAACTATAAAATAAATGAAAATGGAACACAAATAAAAAAATAATAATGTATAAACTTGGAAAAGAAGGAAATAATATAATTATAAAAAGTTAAGGGGTTATTAAATGAGTTTTATTGGAATAATTTCAGACGATAAGTGTTTTGAAAAACTAAACCGAGAGATAAATTATAGATTTAAAAATTCAATTAAATTATTTCATTTAAATAAAAATAGTATAAGTAATGTAAAAAATATAAAATTTGAGGCTATAATAATAGAAGAAGATTTAAAAAAATTTAAAAAAGAAAGTATACTAATTGATAAAATTTGCAATAAAGCAAATTATATTGTAATAAATACAGATGTAAATATTATTACTAAATTAAAAGGAAAAATAATAACTTATGGATGTAACCATAATGCAATGATAACTATATCAAGTGTAACAGATAGTGATATATTGATATGCTTACAAAAAGAAATAAAAAATAAAAATAATAAAAATCATAAATTAATAGAAATCGGTGAAAAACATATAAAAATCAAGGAAAATTCAAACTTGAAAATAGAAGATTTTTTAATAATAGCAAGTATTTTTTTAGTGAAAAATTATTCCATAATCGATGAAATATAGATAAATACTAACTTTTTTAGAAAAAATTAACTCTTTATGTAGACAAAACCAAAAAAAGGGTGTATAATAAAAAATGTAAGATAATTTAAGCGTAACGAAAAATATACAATTGATAAATTTTTAAAAAAATAGGGAGGAAAAAAATTGGATACAAATTATTTAGAAAACAACTATTTAACATTAGTTGGAAAAGTAACAGGAGAAAAGAAATTTAGTCATGAAATTTATGGTGAAAGTTTCTATATATTTAATCTAGAAGTAGCAAGATTAAGTGGAAATAACGATATAATACCAATTACTATTTCAGAAAGATTATTACAAGAAGATACATTACAAGAAGGAAAAAAATTATTAATTAAAGGTCAATTTAGATCATATAACAGTTATGAAAATGAAAAAAATAGACTTATATTAACAGTTTTTGCTAAAGATTTACAAGAAATCGAAGAAATAGAAACAGAAGGCGACGAAGAAAATGAAATTGTAAAAAAAGATACTATTACAAACGAAGTTATATTAGTAGGATTTATTTGTAAAAAACCTATATATCGTCAAACACCATTTGGAAGAGAAATATCAGATATATTACTTGCTGTAAATCGTGCATATAATAAATCAGATTATATTCCATGTATAGCATGGGGAAGAAATGCTAGATTCTGTCAAAACTTAGAAGTAGGAACACAAGTGAAAATAGTAGGTAGAGTTCAATCAAGAAGTTATGAGAAAAAACATGAAGATGGAACAGTTGAAAATAGAGTAGCTTATGAAGTTTCTGTAGGAAGTTTAGAAGTAATTGAAGAAAAAAATGAAGAAGAAGTAGTAGAAAATCAAGAAGAAAATGTAGGGTAAAATAAAATATAGCGGTGAAGTAAAAAATAAAATATAATGGAGTTAAAAGTTTCAAAAGTATAGTCTTTTGAAACTTTTTTTGATATAATAAGTGGGAAAAATAAAATAATTAAATAAAATAATAAAAATGAAAGAGTATGGTAAATGAAAGAAATAATAATTGAAAAAGAAGAAAATAAAAAAAGAATAGATCAATATTTATCAGAAAAAGAAGATAAATCAAGAGTAACTATACAAAGGCTAATAGAAGAAGAAAAAATAAAAGTAAATGGCAAAAAAATAAAACCTTCATATAAAATACAAGAAAAGGATATTATTGAAATAGAAGAAGAAAAACCAAAAGAAGTAGAAATAAAGGCACAAAAAATTCCGATAGAAGTAATATATGAAGACAAAGATATAATCGTAGTAAATAAACCAAAAGGAATGGTAGTACATCCAGCCAATGGAAATACAGATGGAACATTAGTAAATGCATTAATGGCAATATGTAGAGATTCACTATCAGGAATAGGTGGAGAAATAAGACCAGGAATAGTACATAGGTTAGACAAAGATACATCAGGAATATTAATAGTTGCCAAAAACGATAAAGCCCATATCAATGTAAGCAATCAAATAAAAGAACATAAAGTAGAAAAAACATATATAGCATTAGTAAGAGGAAATGTAAAGGAAAATGAAGCAACAATAAATATGCCTATAGGAAGAAGCCCAAAAGACAGAAAAAAAATGGCAGTAGTAAAAGACGGAAAAGAAGCAATCACACATTTTAAAGTACTAGAAAGATATGGAAACTATACATTATTAGAAGTAAAAATCGAAACAGGAAGAACACATCAAATAAGAGTACATCTATCACAAATTGGATATCCGATAATAGGAGATGAAACATATTCAAATGGTAGAAACAAATGGAATATAAAAGGACAATGTTTACACGCAAAAAGTTTAAAATTTAGACATCCAATAACAAATAAAGAAATGTACTTAGAAGCGGAAATACCTAAATATTTTAGAGATATAATAGAAGAATTGAGACATTAAGGGGACAGTCTTAAAAGTGTCTCAAATATGATTTTAGAATAGAAACTATAAAAATGCAAAAATATAGAAATGAGACACTTTTAAGACTGTCCCCTTAGTGTCTCAAAAAGGAGAAAAAGTGGAAGAGATTAGATTACAGAAATTTTTAGCTAATGCTGGAATTGCATCAAGAAGAAAAGCAGAAGAGCTAATAGAACAAGGTAAAATTAAAGTTAATGGAAATGTTGTAACAGAGCTAGGAACTAAAATAATACCAGAAAAGGATTTTGTTGAATATAATGATAAAGAAGTAAAATTAAATGAAGATTATGTATATATTTTATTAAATAAGCCTATTGGATATGTTACTACAGTTAAAGAACAATTTAATAGAGATTCTGTATTGGATTTAGTTAAGACTAGTAAAAGATTAGTTCCTGTAGGACGACTTGATATGTATACTTCAGGAGCATTAATATTAACAAATGATGGTGATTTTGTGTATAAGGTAACACATCCAAAACATGAAATTGATAAAACTTATACTGTAACAATTGTTGGAATTGTAAAGCAAGAAGAAGTAGAACAATTAAAAAAAGGTGTTAAAATAGATGAAGAATATATAACGAAACCAGCTAAGGTTAAAATATTAAAAACTGATGAAGAAAAAAATCAATCTAGACTTGAAATAACAATTCATGAAGGAAAAAATAGACAAGTAAGAAGAATGTGTGAAGCGATAGGTCATAAAGTATTAGCACTTCATAGAAGTAAAATTGCAGGAATTGGAGTAAAAGATATACCACTTGGTAAATGGAGATATTTAAAAGATTATGAAGTTAGTAAAATTTTAAAAGGAAATATTGAAAACAATCATAATAAAAGATATAATATGAAAGAGAATAAAAAAAGATAAATTATAAAAATACATAAGAAAACAAAGGAGAAATAAACAAATGAGTATATATAAGTTTGTACCAGAAGGATGGAATAACGAGATAACAAAGATAGATACAAATAATATTAATTCTTATATTAATAATAAGAATGTATTACAAGGGTTAGTAAGAGAATGTGATAAGAATTATGATTTACATATAAAATTTGATGAGGGAATTGAAGGAATAATTCCTAGAAAAGAGATTGAGGCAATAAATCTACAAGAAAATGGATTGCCAAAAGAAAATCTATGTACAGGAAAAGTACATAAATTCGTACAGTTTACCATAGAAGATATGGATGAAAATAATAACTTAATTTTATCAAGAAAGAATGTACAAAGAAATGCTTTAAATTGGATTAGAAATGATTTAGAAATAGGGCAAAAAGTAACAGGAATAGTAAAAAGTGTTAAACCTTATGGAGTGTTTGTTGAAATAGGTGGAGGAGTTGTTGGTTTAGTTCATATAGAAGATTTATCTATATCAAGAATAAAAACACCATTTGAAAGGGTAAATATTGGACAAAAAATAGATGTTGTGGTAAAATCTATAAATAGAGATAATGGTAAAATTATTTTATCACATAAAGAAACTTTAGGAACATGGGAAGAAAATGCTAAAAAGTTTACAATAGGAGAAAAAGTTAAAGGAAAAGTTAAGGAAGCTGAAAAAAATAAAAATGGAATTTTTATTGAATTAACACCAAATTTAGTAGGAATGGCAGAATATGAAGAAGGCATAGAATATGGTCAAGATGTAGATGTATATATAAAAAAAATCGATGAAAATCGTAAAAAAATAAAATTAGTAATAGTATAACATAAATTTTAAATAAAATATTTAAAATTAAAGGAGGATTTATAATGGTTAATGATAATGAAATAAAAGCACAAGTTTCACCATTTGCAATAAGAGAAGGAGAAATTAAAACATTTGATGGTAAAGATGGATATGTTTCAATGAATCAAATTGTACATAAGATAAATATAGGACATATTAATGAAATTCATTTTGCAATATTAGATTTAGTAAATGAATTTGAATTTATTACTTCAAGACAATTATATCAAATGCTTGAAATAAAAGGAATAGATCCTAAATCACAAGATAAATTGAATAATAAATTAGATCAATTAGTTAAATCTAAGATATTAACAAGATATTACTTTACTTCAGAAGAAGGAAAAGGAATATATAGAATATATTGTATGGAAAAGATGGGAAAATATTTGTTGAATTCAAGAGAAGTTGAATGTAAATGGCAACCATCTGATAATATAAAACCAGTTGCTATGATTAAAAAGAGATTAGCAGGAAATCAAACATTAATTGCATATTTAAGAAAAGTTAAAGCGTTTGATAGTTATGTTGTAAAACCAGCAATAACGGCTAAATTATCTGGTAAGTTATTTAAAGCGACAGGTGGTTCTGTTAAATTGACTAAAAACAATAAATCAATACAATTTGTTTTTGAAGTTGTAAGAAGAGAACAAGATTGGGAAAGAAAATTAGTTGATAAAGTAAGATTATATAAAGATTTTTATGAAAATTATGTTCCTGGAGATTCAGGATTTCAAAGTTTGCCACAATTGATATTTGTGTGTGAAGATGAAAAACATATTGTAGAAACATATAAGGAAATTGTCAAAAATCAAATAGAAATACCAAAAATAAAATTATATTTTACAACTGACTTAAGACAAAATGAAGAAACTCTTGAAAATACGTTAGTGGAGTTTAAATTAGTTGATGGAAAATATAAAGTTGAAGATGTTGAATTAAAATTATTAGGTGTCTAATAATAATCAAATGGCTATGATTAAGTACATAGCCATTTTTAAAAATAAAATTCAAAACAAATGTAATTTAAAGCTTGAATTCATATAATGCTTATAGTAAAATAAGAATTAAATAACATAAGAAGAAAGGAGAAAAGAATGGAATTAAAGTTAAAAAGTAACAAGGGAATTACACTGATAGCACTTGTTATAACAATAATAATTCTTTCGATATTAGCAGGAGTATCAATAACAGCTGTAAAAGGAGATAAAGGAATAATTAAAAAAGCAAAAGAAGCAGAAACAGAAACAAGAGGTATGTCAGTAGAGGAAGCACGAGATTTATGGGAAGTACATAATGAAGAAGTTGCAGCACCTAAGTCATTAGATACATTGTTAAATGAGTTGATAGAAAAAAAACTATTAACGCAACAAGAAAAACAAGAGATATTGAATTCAACTCCTCATCAAATAAC
>SAMEA104404097__coassemble_1455_pt1 | contig 19612 bp, 18 predicted proteins | sample SAMEA104404097__metabat2_low_PE_006 | metagenome-assembled genome bin SAMEA104404097 (sample SAMEA104404097) | Balaenoptera acutorostrata
CATTGTTTTAAAAAGTCAATATTTCTTTTAATATTTATTAAATCCTATGATTATTTAAACTTTTTTCTGTTTTCTGTTGATTATTTTATTTTTTTGTGCTAATATATTAATTGTAATTTATAGGGGTATAGTGTCAATGGTAGCACATCGGTCTCCAAAACCGCCTGTGAGGGTTCGAGTCCTTCTACCCCTGCCAGAAAACTTGAAGATTTTTCTTTAAGTTTTTTCTTTTATTATTTATTTTTTCATGAATTTATTCGTTATATTTTATTATCGAGGTGATTATTATTTCAAAATATTTTTATAATTTCTTTAAATTTATATTTTTACTTACTATTTTTATTTGTATATTTTTTATTCCTACATTAGATATTTCTAATAATTTTAAACCTATTGACTCTGAAATTATTGATATAAATCCTAATGGATATGTTTGGCCAATTCCTGGTTATACTAAAATAAGCTCTCCTTTTGGGAAAAGATTTTCTCCAACTAAAGGTGCTTCTTCTTTTCATTATGGTATAGATATTCCTGCTCCACCTGGTAGTAAATTTATTGCTGTTAAAGATGGTGAAATTACTTTTAGACAGTTTTTAGGTGCTGGTGGATATACCATTACTCTTTCGTTTGATAATTACAAAATAAGCTATTGTCATTGTGACCCCAATTTTATTGTTAATGTTGGTGATAAAATAAAGCAAGGCCAAGTAATAGGTTATGTAGGTCCAAAATATGTTACAGGTGTTCCTGGAAATATTTATCATGATGATATTGGCTTTACAAATGGAGCAACAACAGGTCCTCATCTTCATTTTGGTGTTAGAAAAGATAATAACTATTTAAATCCTTTAGAGTTGTATCAAAAAGGGATTTAAGGTATACACCCTAAATCCCTTTTATTACATATCGTCATCTTCTTCATTAATACTACAACCACCACAGCTATGGCAGTCTCCTGAACAACTTTCTTCATCATCAAGATTTCCTGTCCAGTCTAATTCTATTATATTATTGCATTCTGGACATTTTACTTCTTTTTCATCTTCGTCCATATCAATAACAAATTCATGATTACAATATGGGCAAACTATTTCAAAATCAAAACCTTCTTCTGAATAAATATCTTTTTCAATATGTTTTATTATTTCTTCCATTTTAGATACTTTTTCTTCAATCATATTTTGTGATTTTTCAAGTTCTTGAATTCTTTCTTCCTTATCTTCTGTAATAGTATTAAATCTTTCAAATACTACTTCAAAAAATGAAGTAAATCTTTTTTTGATATATTCTAAATCTTCTTTATTCTTTATATTTTTTTCAATATCATCAAAAAAACTTTTATATTCTTCTTTAATATTCCCCATATTATAATTCACCTTTCTTAAACTCTTTCCATATATTCACAAGTTCTTGTATCTATTTTTAAGATATCTCCTATTTCAACAAATAAAGGAACTTGGATTTCTAAACCAGTTTCTAATTTTGCAGGTTTTCCTGATGTTGTTGTTGTATTTCCACTAAATCCTGGTTCTGTATATGTAACTTCTAATTCAACAAATGTAGGTGGTTCTACTGCAAATGTATTTCCTTTGTATGAAAGGATTGTTACTTCCATGTTTTCTTTTAAATATTTTAAACAATCTCCTAATTGTTCTTCATTTAATGGTATTTGATCATAAGTTTCATTATCCATGAAATAATATAATCCTCCATCATTATATAAATATTGCATTACCTTTTTTTCTATTTCTGCTGCTGGATATTTATCTGATGGGTTAAATGTTTTTTCAAGTGTTGCTCCTGTAATAACATTTTTTAATTTTGTTCTTACGAAAGCTGATCCCTTTCCTGGTTTTACGTGTTGGAATTCTACTATACGATAAACATTCCCTTCCATTTCAAATGTTGTTCCATTTCTAAAATCTCCTGCTGAGTATACTGATGCCATAATTATTTCTCCCTTCAAATTTTATTCATTTATTTTTCTCATTTTTAATAAGCTACTTTATTTTACTATATTTTCTTGAAAAAATCAAGTTTTATATTACAATATAATTTTTCTCGGATTTTGTTAAACTTATACATCCAAATTTTGTTATTTGAACTGTATCTTCTATTCTTATGCCGAATTTTCCAGGTATGTATATTCCCGGTTCATCTGTTACTACCATATTTTCTTTTAGTGGTACATCTGAACGTGAACTTATATATGGTGCTTCATGAATTTCCATTCCAACTCCATGTCCTAAACTATGTATTAAATCATACCCATTAAACTTGAAGTCATTTTCCACCATTTTTGTTATATTTCTTGTTGATACTCCATCTTTCATATCTTCTATTGTTTGAGTTTGATTTTTTAAAACTAAGTCATATATAGGTTTAACATATTCGGGAACACTTCCTACGAAAATTGTTCTTGTCATATCTGAACAGTATCCATTTACTCTACATCCCATGTCTATTGTTATTATATCATTTTCTTGTATTTTTCTATCTGTCGGTACGGCATGTGGTTTTGATGTGTTTTCTCCTGATGCTACTATTGTTTCAAATGATAGTCCATCTGTTCTGTTTTTATAATAGTTTTCAATTTCCTCTGCTATTTGTTTTTCTGTCATTCCTGGTTTTATATATGTTAAGATATAACTAAAACAATTATCTGTTATTTCACAAGCTATTTCAATATTTCTAATTTCTTCAGTATCTTTTATCATTCTTTGTTTTTCTATTATATGTTCTGTTTCTACTAAATTATTTATTTTATACTTTCTTATCAATTCTTTATAATCTGCGTATGTAACATAGTTTTCTTCAAAGCCAACATTTTCACAAAACATAAAAAAGTTTTCATAGTCTTCTCTTGATACATCGTGAATATCGTATACTATTATTTCATCAAATAGTGTTAAGATATTATGAACATGTTCTATATATCTTCCATCAGTTATGTAAATATTCTCTTTTCTTGTTAAAAGTAATATTCCTTCTGCATCTATATTTGTCAAGTATTTTATATTTATTGGATTAGAAATAATTAACCCTTGTAAATTTAAACTAGACATTGTATTTCTTAACCATTGTAATTTAGGATTCATTTTTATTTCCCCTTACATTCTTTACTCTTTATTTTTTACATCTTTTGTTTTATTTTTTAACCTTGAAATAGTCCTAATGTAAATATTTGTGTTAATGTTATTTTTATTTGTTCAAATGGTACGAATATATTTATTAAAACTGCCAATACTATAAATGGGCCAAATGGTATATATTCGTTAGATTTTTTTATTTTTGTTATTAATAACACTATACTTAAAACAGCTCCTATTAAGAATGAAACTAATGTTACTCCAATTATTGATTGTCCTCCAAAGAATAATCCTAAGGCAGCCATTAATTTAACATCGCCAAACCCCATAGCTTCTTTTCCTAATATTAATCCTCCAATTAATGTGATAAATAGGAAAATTCCTCCTCCTATTAACATTCCTTGAAACATTTTTATAGTTATTGCAAAATCAGATAATCCATATATAAAAGCTGTTACAATTCCAACTTCAAATATTGCTAAATTCAGTCTATTGGGTATTATTTGTAATTTATAATCTATTACAAATGCTGATAAAATCATTGGTGTTAATACCATAAATTTTATCAAATCTAAATTTGCTATTAAAGTATTATGTACTCCAAATCTATAAATTAATGCTATATAAATAGCTGATGTTATTAACATTAATATATAGTTAGGTTTAAAATTCATCTTTTCTTCTATAAAAAATTCTTTTGTAAAAACTTTTTTATATTCTGGTAATCGTTTATTCATCCAGCTTATAAATTCGCCAACAAATAATCCTAATATTGCTGCTCCCACATAATACAATATGTGTACATCATTTAAATACATTTGTTTTTCTCCTTTGTCTTCTTATTTTTATAATTATTTTTTATCTTATTTTCTAATGGTCTTTTCCATGCAGTATACCAAAAATCTTTTTTATTTATTGGTTCTACTAATACAGTAAACATTTTTACTCTATTTCCACCAATTATATCTGTAAAAATTTGGTCTCCAACTACTGCTATATTTTCTGGCTTTTCATTTAAAGCTTTTTGAACTTTATTAAATCCACATTTTAATGGTTTTTTTGCAAAATATAGATACGGAATGTCAAGTTTTTCTGCAACCTCTTTTACTTTTTGTTTTTTATTCGTGTTAGACAAAATATACATTTTTGTTCCTTGTCCTTTTAATTCTTTTGCCCATTTTATTATATTAGGAGATAAATAATTGTTGTAATCTATTAAAGTATTATCTACATCTAAAATTAAAGCTTTAAGCTTATTTTTTTGTAAAAATTCAATTGTTATGTCCTCTACTTTTTTTATATATTCATCTGGATATATTATCATTTTTTCCCCGCCTTATTCTCTATTTTTCCTGAAAATTATATTATAATATTACCAATTACAACATATTTTGTCAAGAGAAAATTAGGGATTTAGAGTCTTTCCGAAATCCCTTTCCCTTTTATTTACAAAATCTATGTCTTCCTATTGTTATTGTCATAGGTCTTGACCATATCCATTTATTTGTTGCTGTTTTTGGATTAAAATAATATATTGCTCCTAATGATGGATCCCATCCATTTAACGCATCTTGCGCTGCTTTTTTTGCTGTTGAATTTGGTGTTAGATTTATTTGTCCATCTTTTACTGCATCAAATGCTCCTGATTGATATATTACTCCTGATATTGTGTTAGGAAATGAACTACTTTTAACTCTGTTTAACACTACCGCACCTACTGCTACTTGACCATTATATGGTTCTCCTCTTGCTTCACCATATATTACTCTTGCAAGTAAGTTTAAATTATTTGAATTGTTTGAATTATTTGAAGATGAACTAGAATTTCCATTTGAATTAAATATTCCCATTGCTTCTAATGTTTGTTTTCCTGCTATTCCATCTACCTTTAGTCCATTTTTTCTTTGAAAATATTTAACTGCACTTACTGTTTGGTTCCCATATATTCCATCTACATTTCCTTTATAATATCCCCATCTTTTTAATTTCTTTTGTATTGTTGTAACTTCAGAACCTCTTGAACCATATTTTGATAATGTTTCTACTGTATTATTTAGATTCGAAAATTTTTTAATCGTAAATATTATCCCTATTGTACTAATAGCACTTAATACTATAATTCCTATTATCAATATTATTTTTTTAACATTTTTCATAAAAACCACCTTTTAGTAAATTAATTTCTTATATCTTTTTACTATTTTTATCTTTTTTGTTAAAAAATATACATGTTTTAATAAGTTTTAAATAAAAACAGGATTAGAGAAGCTTCCCTTAATCCCGTTTATGAGCAATATCTACATAGAATTGATTCTAATCCTGTTTGTATCTCTATTAATCCACTTTTACATTTATAATCTAAATCTCTCAAACTTTGTAATATTTGTTTTAATTCTTGTTCTTTAAAATAATTTGCTTGAGCTTTATATTTATTTACTAAGAATGTTTGATTTGGTTTTAAATCTAAACTTGTTATTATGTCTTTTCCACTTTTTAATGCTAATTTTGTAAAATATAGTCTTTTAAAATGATTATATAGTGTTATTAATATTTTTTGTATTGGCTCTTTTGCATATATTAAATTTTGTAATACTTCTAAAGCTTTTGCTATATTTTTATTTCCTAAATTATCTGTTAAATCAAATATTATGCTTTCTAGTTTTTTTATTGTTAATAAGTCAATTGCTTCTTTTGTGATTGTTCCACCAGTTCCTGCGTATTCTATAAGTTTCCTTATTTCATTTATAACATCTTGCATATTTGTACCAGTGCATTCTATAAAATATCTTAATGTACTTACATCTATATTTACTTTAAATCCATTACATATTGTTTTTATTCTTTTTTCTACTTGTGCTGGTTTTTGATATTCATACTTACATACTGTCCCCACTTCTTCAAGTGTTCTGAATAATTTTAGTCTACTGTCCGCTTCTTCTTCAACAAATACAAGTACTGTAGTTTCTTCTATCATTTTTGCATTTTCTTTTAAATATATTTCTAACTTTTCCTTTATTTTTGCAAGTTCTGCATTTTTTCTCTTTCCTTCTCTTTTTAGTATCCCTGTATTTCTTGCTATTATTAGTTTTTTTTCATATCCAAAAGCTGGTGTTTCAATATCTGCAATCAATTGCCCTATATTTGTGTCATCAATAGTTATGTAATTTATACCTTTTATTTTTTCTCCAAACAATGTTTTTATTTTTTTTAATGAAGATTCCAATAAAAATAATTCTTCTCCATATAAAAGATATATACTTTTTAAATTATTATTTTTTAGTTCTTTTTCTAAATTTTCTATTGATATCATTTTTCTGCTCCTACAATTATTTTCCTAATATAATTCTAAACGTTTCTGCAATACTCCAAGCTTGTGCAAATGTTCCTTTTGGCAATTGTGGTTTTTCTGAATCATATATTTCTGCTATATTTCCTATACATCCATTTTGTTCCATTTCTACTCTAAAAGTCTTTGTTGTTTTTTCTATTAATTCTTTTATTTTCAGTCCTACTTTTTTCTTTTCATTTTTATCTTTTGTTGCTTTATGTTGATTTTTTAATGTATCATAATATAGACCTAATAGCCATGGCCAAGTTATACCTTGATGATAACTTTTATCTCTTTTTTCAGCATTTCCCTCATATACAGCAACATAATTTTTTTCGTCTTCTGCTAAAGTTTTTAACCCATAGTCATTTAATAATTTTTCTTCTACTGTTTGTATTGTATTTCTTGTTTCTTCAGTATTAAACTCCATTATTGGATATGTCAAGCTAAATGCAAATAATTGGTTTGGTCTTATTTTACTATCTCCTAATACATCATATAAACATTTTGTTTCTTCACAATAAAAATTATTTTTAAATGCTATCCTACAATTTTCTGCTATTTCTTTATATCTCTTTGCTTTTAATCTAAAACCAAATTTTTTACTTAGTTGTTCCATTATTTTATTTGCATTATACCATAAACTATTTATTTCAACTGCTTTTCCATTTCTAGGTGTTACTGCTTTTCCATCATATTTTGCATCCATCCATGTATTTTGAGTTTCCGATGTTCCTGATACTAATAAATAATCACCATCTAAATATATATTATTATTATCAATATCTATTCCTTTTATGTAATTTTCTATAATATCTTCCATTTTAGGATACAAAACATCTGCTACAAATTTATAATCATTTGTATATTCTAGATATTTTTGAACTTGTTCAAATAATAAAAGTGATGCATCTACACTATTATATAATGGTATATTATTATATCCTGAATATCCATTTGGTACTAATCCATATTTTATATCTCTTATTATAGTTTTTAATACTTCTTTTGCTATTTCAAATCTTTTTGGTATTAATAATATTCCCTCAAATGATAGTAGTGTATCTCTTCCCCAATCTAGAAACCACGGATAACCAGCTATCATTGTGTGTAATCCGAATTTTGGTCTATATACTATAAAATTATCAGTTGCAATTAAATATTCTTTTATAAGTTCTTCTCTTTTTATTTCACTTTCTGTTTTATTTTTAGTACGATTGTCTATTAGTAATGATTGATTGAATATTTCACCTATTCTTATTATTTCATTATTAATTATTTTTTTCACATTTAATTCTTCAATGTTTTCTTCTAAAGAACATACAAATGATATATCTTTTTCTTCGTTTGGTTCTATGTTTATTTCATACGAACCTGGAATGATATGATTTTCTTCTGAGTCAAATCCTCTTTTTTCTTCTTCAATATAAAACATATTTCTAAATATATTATTTTCATATTTTATATATCTGCCTGTTGTACTATTCATATATATAGGTGTTTCTTTATTATTATCAACTACCATTTTTACTTTGTTTTTTCTTATTTCCTGTTGTAACTGAAAATTACTATTAGTATGTAATGAATGGAAATCTCTCTGATTTATTATTGGAGTTAATGTTAATTTAGCATGTTTTTCTCCATTCTTTATTCTATAATAGACTATCACAGTATTTTTTCCATATTCCATACATATAACTTTTGTTATTTTTGTGCTTTCTATCTGGTATTTATATATAGGTACAAAGTTTTTTTCAAATTCGCTTTGATATTCATATCCCTTTGTTAAATATTCTTTTCCCATATTAGTATATAAATTATATTTTTTTCCATTCATTTCTATACTTTCATCTAACTTTGAAAGTATTAAAAATCTTCTGGCTGGAGGTGTTAATGGCGCTACTAATAAGCCGTGATATTTTCTAGTATTTGTTCCTATTATTGTTGAAGAACTATATCCTCCTATTCCATTTGTTATAATCCATTCTTTTGTTATTCCCTTTTCTACATTTAAGCTCTCTTTAGTAAATTTCATAATAGCCTCCTATTTATTTCAATTTGCTATTTTCCAATTTTTTTAACATTTCTTCTCTTATTTCTTGTGCACTTTTTTTAGTTTTTTTCGTGCTTTCGACTTTTCTTTTTTGTGGTTTTTTTGCCATGTTTTGTTCTGTTTTTCTTTTAGCTTTTTCATCCGCTTCTCTTATTGAAGCTATTCTATCACTATATTTATCACTAAATTTACTTTTTGTTTTCCACTGTTCTTCCTTTTTGCTTTTTCCTTTTTTCTCTTTTTTTGCCATATCTTTTTTTATTTTATTTATTCTTTTTTCTTCTTTTAATTTTGTATTAAGCATCATGTATTGTGGATCGTTTTGTTTATCTTGATATTTTAAATCATCGCAAATTAATTCAATGATAGATGATGCTACTAAACTTGGATCATGTCTAATTACATTTTCTTTTATCATTGATAAATTTCTTTGTAAAAATTTAATTCCTCTTACTTTTTCTATATCTTGCTCTACTAAATCTTGTCCTTGTAAATTATATTTTTTTATATATTCTGGTACTATTTCTCCAGTATCATATATACAATAATCAACTATTCCTTTTCCACAATGCTCTATTATTGCATTTAAATGATCTGACACACTATAATTATCTGTTTGTCCTGGCTCTGTCATTATATTACTTATATATACTTTTATTGCTGTACTTTCTTTTATTGCTTTATTAACTCCTGTTATTAATAATGGTGGTATTACATTTGTATATAAACTTCCTGGTCCAATTATTATACAATCTGCATTTTTAATTGCTTCAATTACTCCTGGTGCTGGTCTGCAATTTGTTGGATTTAATATTATTCTATTTATTCTTGTTATTTTGTCTGATACTATTTCTGGTATTTTTGATTTTTCTCTTACTACATATCCGTTTTCTAATTCAGCTATAATATTCATTTCTTCTAATGTTACCGGTAATACTTTTCCGACTATATTTAATACTTCATTGCTTCTTGTTATTGAGTCTGAAAAATTACCATTTATTTCTTGCATTGCAGCAAAATATATATCTGAGAAATTAAGTCCTTTTAATATTCCTTTGCTGAATTGATAATTAAATAGACACTCTATTTCTCCTTCTTTACTTGCTAATGATGTAATACTATCTTTTATATCATCTAATGGTAACATTTGTAATTCTCTTCTAGAATTTGATATTGCTTCTCCATAGTCTGATACTGTGGCTATTGCTGTTATATTGCTAGTATATTTTTTTAATCCTGATAAAACTGTATTTAAGCCTGTTCCACCACCTATTACTACAATATTAGGGCCTTTGTCATATACTTTTTTATTAAATATTAATGAATTTACATTTACGTTCTTTTTATTTTCCATTCTTTCATCTGTAGATTCTATTAATACTTCTAATGTTCTTTTATTTAAGTATATCAATCCTATTACTATTGATAAAAATCCTAAGACAAAGATGCCGATTATTTCTCCAACTTCTTTAAAAGATATTTCATCCATAACTATTATCTTTGCTAATCCATAACAACTTAGCATAATTCCTACTAAAATCAAGAACATCCATCTTTTCATTTTGTTACTTGATTTAAACCATTGCATTAAACCTTTCATTTTAATTCTCCTCTACTTTTCCTACAATCTCGATTTCTAATTCTATTTCTTTTCCATATTTTTCTTCTATTGTTTTTTTAATATGTGTAACAAGTTTTAATACATCTTTTGCTTTTGCTTCACCTTTATTTATTATAAATCCACTATGCTTTGTTGATACTTCTGCATCTCCTACTGAATATCCTTTTAATCCTGCTTGATCTATTAATTGTGCTGTTATAAAGTCATTTCCTCTTTTAAAAGTACTTCCTGCGTTTGGATATTCTAATGGTTGCTTTTCTTTTCTGAAATTTAAATATTTGTCCATCTTTTCTTTTATTTCTTCATAGTTTCCTTTTTCTAATTCTATTTCTATTTCAACTACTATATAATCTTTTTCTTTTAATATACTTCTTCTATATTCAAATTTCATTTCTTCATTTGATAATTCTATTATTTTTCCTTCTTTTGTTAAACAGGTTACTTTTTTAACTATATCTTTCATTTCTTTCCCATGTGCACCTGCATTCATTCTAACAGCTCCACCAAATGTTCCTGGTATTCCTGATAATTCTTCAAATCCTGTAATATTTTCTTTTAAAAATATCCTAGCAACTTTTCCTACCTTTTCCCCTGCACCAATTGCTATGTCAATTTTATTATCTTTATTATTTTCTTTAATATTAAGTTTTTCTATTTTGATTATTAATGTAATTCCTTTTATGCCTTCATCAGATATCAATACATTACTTCCATTACCTAATATCGTTAATGGTATATTATTTTCTTTTACTAACTTTAAAACTTCTTTTAATTCTTCTATTGTTTCTATTTTTATTAAGCACTCTGCTGGTCCACCTATTTTAAATGTCGTATATTTTTTCATAGGTTCGTCAAATAATATTTTATCTTTTTGAAGTGATAATTTTGATTTTTCTATTATTTCCTTTACTTTCACAAAAACACTTCCTCTTTATTTTTATTAATTTTTTATATTTTATTCAAATAATATTTTTATGCTATACCATTTAGTATTTTTCGCTTCTACTATATCATTTTTTGCCTAAAAATACAACCTAAAAAACCATTTTTTCGCAAATGATACGCTAAAGGTAATCTTAAAGTTTTTTATTTTTATATTTTCATTTAATCACATTAATTTTATTATACATTCCTTATTATTTATGTATATTATCATATTTCATAATTCCATACATAAAATATATTAAGAAGTTTTATGGAGGTTTATTATGACTTTAAAACCTAATTTTTATGTTGTGAAAATCAAAAGAAATTTTTTTCCTATATTATTTCTTTGTTTTACTTTTTGTTTACTTATATTTTCAAAGACTAATCTACCTGCTGTAAAATCTGGTTTAAGCTTATGGGCAAATTCTGTTGTTCCTTCACTTTTTCCTTTTTTTGTTGCTACTGAACTTCTAATGCATACAAATATTGTTTCTATTTTAGGTAATATTTTTAATAATTTTATGAAACCACTATTCAATATTCGTGGTGAAGGTAGCTTTGCTTTTGTTATGGGACTTATTAGTGGTTATCCTGTTGGTGCTAAAATTGCTTGTGATTTTAGAAAAAATAATATTTGTACTAAGGAAGAATGTGAAAGATTATTAAGTTTTACTAATAATTCTGGTCCTTTATTTATAATTGGAACTGTTGGAATTTTAATGTTTGGAAATTCTGCTATTGGTATTTTGCTTTTTATCACTCATATTTTAGCTTGTTTAACTGTTGGCTTTATTTTTCGTTTTTGGAGATGTAAAAGAGATAATTTAAAATTGGAAAGTTCTTCTAATAAAAATATTACAAATTCTTATGTTAGTTTTTCTAATCTTGGCTCTGTTTTAGCTGAAAGTATTACATCTGCAACTAAAACAATTTTACTTATAGGTGGTTTCGTTGTTATATTTTCTAGTATAATTTCGATTTTACAAACAAGCGGAATTATTAAAGTAGTATCTTCTTTTCTATCACCTATTTTTAGTTCACTAAACATCGATACTAGTTTTGCAAGTCCTTTAATCAGTGGTTTTTTAGAAATAACTAATGGGATTAATTGTATTTCCAATATTGCTTGTAAAAAAATTTCTATTAATATTATTTTTACAGCATTTCTTTTAGGTTTTGGCGGTATTTCAGTATTGCTTCAAGTGTTAAGTATTGTTTCAAAAACAGATTTATCTATTAAGCCTTATGTTTTTGGTAAACTTCTTCATGGTATTTTAGCAGCTTTTTATACTTATATTTTTATAAATATAATACCTTTTTTTAATTTTGATTTATAGGAGTGTTTGTTTATGGAAAAAGATTTTAATAATAATTTTGTACCACCTTTTTCAGATTTTAATATGAATCCCAATAATATGAATATGGGTTTTGGTTATGATATGAATGATATATATAAAGATCCTATGTTTAACCCTATTGCTCAGTATGAACAAGCTTATATTTATTATCGTTATTTATGTATGCAAATGGATTACAAGATAAAATGTAAGGAATATGAGAGAATGTCAAATGATCTTAAAAGTAATTCTAATTATAAAGATAGAAAAATAGAGTAGTTAGCTCTATTTTTTATTCTTTTTATTCTTTTTTTATTTAGTGGCATAGGAAGAAATATCCAAGCACTAATATTCCAAGTACTATTCTATAATATCCAAATGCTTTAAAATCATGTTTTTTAATATAATTCATTAAGAATTTTATAACTATTACTGATACCAAGAATGATACTATCATTCCTACTAATAATATTATTAATTCCATTTGTGTAAACACTAATCCAAATTTTAATAATTTTAATAAACTAGCTCCAAACATTGTTGGTATGGCTAAATAGAATGTGAATTCTGCTGCATTTGCACGTGATAATCCTATTAATAATCCACCTATTATTGTAGCTCCTGAACGAGATGTTCCAGGAAATATTGCTGCTAACAATTGAAATATTCCTATTATTATTGCATCTTTATATGTAATTTGCGAATTTGTTTCTTTGATTTGTTTTGATTTACTTTCAAATCTTTTGCCTTTTTTTGCTTTTCTCCAATTTTCTATTACTATAAATGCTATTCCAAATACAATTAAAGCAATGGCTATACAAAATGGGTTATAAAATAGTGCTTCAAATATGTCATCAAATAACAATCCTATAATTGCTGCCGGGATACACGCTACTATTATTTTGCCCCATAAATTCATTTTTTCCTTATCAAATATTGATAAAAATCCTTTTTCTTTTATTGCTTTTTCCTTTTTATTTGTAAATGGCCATATATTCTTAAAATATAATAATACTACTGCAAGTATTGCACCTAATTGTATTACTACTTGAAACATGTTCCAAAATTCTGGTGAGACTTGTTTAAATTTAACAAATTGTTCCACTAAAATCAAATGTCCTGTACTACTAATTGGTAGCCATTCTGTAATTCCTTCTATTATACCAAATAATGTTGATTTAATAATTTCCATATTCTATCCTTCTTTCGTTCTATTTTTATTAGGGATTTAAGAATTATTCCTAAATCCCTATTTATATATTTCTTTTAATATATTATATATCGTTTCTTTTATAAATTCTCCTGTTGTTACTGGTGCTACTTTTCCTGGTAAAGCTAGTGCCCATATTAATTTTAATTCTCTTTCTTTTGCTGTTTTCTTATCTATTCCTCCTGGATTTGAGGCTAAGTCTATTAACAAACAATCTTTTTTTACATATTCTAATCTTTCTTTATTTAATACTAAATGAGGTACTGTATTTATTATTATATCAAATTTAGATAAATTTTCTCCTAATACATTAATATTTGTTGCTCTATGTCCATAAGCACGTATCCAAGCTAAATCTTCATCTTTTCTTGCTGCACATGTTACATTTGCTGACAATCCTGCTAGTTTTCTAGCCAGTACTTTTCCTATTCTTCCAAATCCCAATATCAGTACATTGCTTCCATGTATTATTTTATTTGTATTTTCTATCGCTATTTCTATTGTTCCTTCTGCTGTTGATATTGTATTTAATACTGCTAATTCTTCTCTTTTCATAATGTCTATTATTTCAATATATTCGTCATTTGTCATTTCATATATATCTGGTGTTATACTTCCTGCTATTAATATCTTTCCATTTAGATTATGCATTAATTCTCTTATTGATATTTCATTATTGCTAAATGGTGTATTTATATTTATTCCATTGCTTGAAAATGGTATTGGACCTATTACTATTTCTGTTTCTTCTGTAATCGCTTTTTTTAATTTATCAACAAAAATTATGTTATTATTTTCCTTTAACTCTTCCGCTTTTTCAAGCCCAAATGTAAAAACAGTATTTCCATCATCTGCTAACATTTGTGCTAATTTTACCATTCTTAAGTCTCCACCTATTATTGCAAAATTTGTACTCATAAAATCCCTCCTTCTAATATTATATTGTTTTTTTAGAATTTTATGAGTTTTCTTTCATATTTTGCAAAATGAGACAAATTTAAGACTGTCCCCGAAATGTGTCATTTTAATCATGTCGTTCTCTTTGTTCTTGTTCCATTTGTTGTTTTTCTTTATTTTGTTGTATGTCTTTTTCTTCTTTATTTATATTTTTTTTCAATAATCTTATATCACTATAGCTTAAATGTCTTGTTATTTCTACCATTTCTTCTAGATGTTCTTTTGCTCTTATTTCTTTTTCTTGTAATTTTTCTTCTGTTTCTTTTTCTTGGTTGTCTAAATTGAATGGCATTGGTACTCTTGCTATTATAGGTATAAATATTGGATCTTTTTTTACTTTTTCTACTATTTTTTTACTATTTATATCTATTGCTATATTAACATATTTTATTGCTGTGTCTTTGTCTCCTTTTATTAGATATATTTTTGATAATTCATAATATCCATCTGCTGATAGTTCTTCGTCTTCTATTACCTCTAAGAATTTTTTTTCTGCTTCTTCTAAGTCTTTATATATTAATGCTATTTCTGCTAAAGAATATTTTGAATTATATGCTAATGAATTAAGTTCTGCTGCTTTTTCATAACATACTTTTGCACTTTGAAAATCATTTAACATGGTATATGCAATACCTAAGTTATAATTCAAATCATAACTTACTGGATTATATCTTAAAGCTTCTTGATATACATTTGCTGCTTCTTTATAATTTTCTGTTTGTAATAATATATCTCCTAATAAAATACTTGCTTCATATATATCTGGTTTTATATTTAACAAGTTAAATAACATTTGTGCTGCTTCTTCTTTTTTATCTAATACATTTAATAGGTCAGCTACTCTATAATATGAATCATAATCTTTTTTATTTGCATCAACTGCTTGTACATATTCATCTATTGCTTTTCTTAGTCCGCCTTCTTTTTCATATATTTCACCTAACATTCTATGTGCTTTATGACTGTTAGGATTTTTATCTAGTATAGATAGTAATGCTTGTTTTGCTTTTTTATAATCTCCCAACTTACAGTATAAATTTGCTTTTCCTATATTCCAAATTTCATAAAAGTAAAATCCTCTTTTTTCTAAAAGTATTATACTAATTGGTAATATTATTGATAAGATATATTTTATTATTATAAACAACATATTAAGTTTTATCTTAAATAATACTTCTACAAAATTTAATGCAATTCCTATTGCTTCTAGCACTAATACTATAACATAAGTTGTATCATTTCTTTTTATCATTTTAAAGAAAGTATATGTGAATATAAGAAATGCTATTAGTGTAAATATTAATTGTTCAACTACCACTTTGTTCCCCTTCTTTGCTTTTTTCTTTTATTTTTCTTTATCTTAATTATTTTATTTTTTCTATTTTGTCTAGTTATTTGTATAACTCTTTATACATTTTATAATTTCTTAATATCTTTCTTACATAATTATTAGTTTCTTTGTATGGTATCTTTTCTATATTACTACCATCTTCTTTTATAATATTATCTTTAATCCATTTATCCACTGTTCCAATTCCAGCATTATATGCTGAAACTGCAATTTCTATATTTTTATATTTTTCTAATAAGACTGATAAATATTTTGTTCCAATATTTATATTATTTTCTATATTGGATATTTCTTCTTTTGTTACAGTATAATCTAATCCTATATCATATTTTCTTACTACATCTTTTGCTGTTTCTTCCATTATTTGCATAAGTCCTATAGCTTCTTTATGTGATATAGCTTGTTCTTTAAAATTACTTTCCGCTTTTATTACTGCATAAATAAGATTTTCATCAACTTTATATTCTTTTGAATATTTAGATACTATTTCATTATATGGTTTTGGATAAAATATTTTTTCTATTTTATTCTTAAAAATACCAAGAAAAACAAATATTATTAAAATAATAATTAATATTAAATATAGTATTTTTTTGTTTTTCACATCTTTCTCCTTTATACATATTATAATTATATTTTACTTACATTCATACCAATTATTAGCTTGTGAAAATTCTGCTATTAATGGTACTTTTAATTCTATTGCAGATTCCATTTTTTCTTTCATTATTTTTTGCATTTCTTCTTTTTCTTCTATTGGTGCCTCTATCATCATTTCATCATGTACTTGTAATATAATTTTTGATTTCATATTTCTATTTTTTATTTCTTTTAATACATTTTTCATTGCTATTTTCATGATGTCTGCTGCTGTTCCTTGAATCGGAGTGTTCATTGCTACTCTTTCTCCAAATTGTCTTACATTATAGTTGCTTGATTTTAATTCTGGAATATATCTTCTTCTATTAAATAATGTTTCTACATATCCTTGTTCTTTTGCCTTTTCTTTTATATCTTCCATAAATTTATTTATTCCTGCATATTCTGATAAATAATCTTCTATATATTGTTTTGCTTTTTTTCTTCCTATTCCTAATTGTTCACCTAAACCAAAATCACTTATTCCATATACTATTCCAAAGTTTACTGCTTTTGCACTACTTCTTTGTTCTTTTGTTACTTCTTCTAATGGTGTCTTAAATACTTTTGATGCTGCTTGTTTATGAATATCTTCTCCATTTTTAAATGCTGTTACCATCTGTTTATCTTCTGATATTGAAGCAAGTACTCTTAATTCTATTTGTGAATAATCGGCATCTATATATACTTTTCCTTCTTCAGGTTTAAATACTTTTCTTACTCTTTTTCCAAGTTCAAATCTTGTTGGTATATTTTGTAAGTTTGGCTCTGTTGAGCTTATTCTTCCTGTTGCTGTAATTGTTTGATGGAAAAATGAGTGTATTCTTTTTGTTTTAGGATTTATATATGGTTTCAATCCTTCAACATAAGTAGAATTTAATTTATTTAATTGTCTATATTCTAATATTTCTTCTATTATTGGATCTTCTTTTTTTAATTTTTCTAACACATCTACATCTGTCGAATATCCACTTTTAGTTTTTTTAATAACTGGTAACTTCATTTTTTCAAAAAGGATTTCTCCTAATTGCTTTGGTGAATTTATATTAAATTCTTCTCCAGCCATTTCATGTATTATTTTTGTTAATTGTTCTATTCTTTCTGTTAATTCTTTTCCAAATGCATTTAATTCTTCAATATCAACATACATTCCATTCCATTGCATATTAGATAATACTTCAACTGTTGGCATATCTATATTATAAAATAAATCAATTGCATTTATTTCTTTTAATTCTTTTTCTGTTATCTCTCTTATTTTATTTATTGCTGCTACATATAAACAACTTTTTTCTTGTTGTTGTTTTTCTTTATCTATACTACTACCTATTTGTTCAAATAAATTAATTTGTTCTTGCTTTTCTTCTTGTATCAATTCAGATACATCTATTTCTAAAAAGTTTGCTATTAAGTTTTCAATTTGTAATTTATTGTTTGTTGGATTTAATATATAAGCTGCTACTTTTATATCATAATAAATTCCTTCTAATGCTATATCTTCTTGTTTACAGAGAATATATGACTTTGTTAAATCTATTCCTACTTTTTTTATATTTTTATTTTCTAATATTTCTTTGAAATAATTTAAATTATTTTTTATATTAATATAATATGCTTCATTTAATCTATTATTATATATTGTTAATCCTACTATTTTTTCTTTTATTATTTTTTCTGGATTTTCATCAGTTGCTGTAGAAAAATAAAAAATCATCTCTTGTTGTTCTTCTATTGTTTTCTTTATTTCTTCAATATTTTTTTCTACTATTTTATAACTTTCTGTGAATTTTTTTGTTTCTTCTTGTTCTTCCATATTTCCATCTGTTAATGAAAATCTTTCTATATATCTTTTAAAATTAAGTTCTTTAAATAATTCTAATACTTTCTTTCTATCCCATTTTTCAACTTTAAAGTCTTCCAATGTATCTTTAATAGGAACTTCTAAATTTATTGTTCCTAATGTTCTTGATAAATATGCTAGTTCTTTATTCTCTATTATTTTTTCTCTTCTTTTTCCTTTTAAATCATCTTCATCTTTTTCTATTTTTTCATATAGATTATCTATTGAACTATATTTTTGTATTAATTCTAATGCTGTTTTTTCTCCAACCCCTGGTACTCCTGGTATATTATCAGACGTATCTCCTTGTAGTCCTTTTACATCAATTAATTGTTTTGGTTCTAATCCAAATTTTTCTATAATTCTTTCTCTATTATATTCATCTGTCTCTGTTTTTCCAGCTTTTGTATGTGGTATTCTTATTGTTACATGATCTGTTGCTAATTGAAATGTATCTCTATCTCCTGATAATATTGTCACTTCTAATCCTTGTTTTTCTCCATATCTTGATAATGTTCCTAAAACATCATCAGCTTCATATCCTTCCATTTCAACTATATCTATATTCATTGCTCTTAATACTTCTTTTATCATTGGCATTTGCTCTGCAAGTTCATCTGGCATTCCTTTTCTATTTGCCTTATATCCATCATACATTTTATGTCTTGCTGTTGGTGCTTTTAAATCAAATGCTACAACAATATATTCTGGTTTTAAATCTTCTAATAACTTAAATAATATTGCTAAAAATCCATATACTGCATTTGTGAATTTTCCATCTTTTGTTGTAAGCATTTTACTTCCCATTATCCCATAAAATGCTCTATTCATTATACTATTTCCATCTATTAAAACTAATCTACTCAATTTTTCCTCCTAATTTTTCTTATGCTTATATCATATTAAAATTATTCGTTTTTTAATGTTTTTACTCATATTTCATATATAATTTTAACTAGTTTTTATCCTATCATAAAATAGTATATTTATCAATATTTTTTATTGATTAACATCTAAAAATATTAACAATATTTTAATAAAACTTTTATTAAAATATGTGCTTTCAAATACAATAAAACAAACATATAGATAATATGTTTGTTTTATTTTTATCTTTATCTGTTTGTTTTTATCTTTTCTTTTTTTCTTATCTTCTGTTTTTTACTTTTTGTCTTTTATAGAAATACACTATAACAATAACTATTATAATTGTTATAATTGTTATTACAATAAAAGTAATAATTATCATTGTAGAATGTC
>SAMEA104404097__coassemble_1562_pt1 | contig 18640 bp, 25 predicted proteins | sample SAMEA104404097__metabat2_low_PE_006 | metagenome-assembled genome bin SAMEA104404097 (sample SAMEA104404097) | Balaenoptera acutorostrata
AATTATTAAGAAAAGGCGGAAAAGCCTTTATTTAAGCCGTTTGTGGAGTTGATCTCCTTGATGAAGATGATGACGTCCAGGACTACTACCATAACTGGGATGAATAATGGTGCTGCGCACGGCCCCTATAGAATAAGGGCTTGCGGGCTATAATAGGAATGATTCCTAGCAGAAAAGCGCTTCAGTGATGACATTCCCGCATTTTAATAATTAACCTTCTTTAATGTATATCATCATACATTAGAGGAGGTTTTTTTATGTTATTAGAAGATTTATTGCAGGAATTTATTTTTGATTGTAGGTTAAGAAAATTATCAGAGAGAACTATTAAAACATATCATAACAACTTAGCGAGGTTTTTTGAAATCTTGGATCAAGAGCTAGAAATAAAAAAGTTAGCTCAATTAAAAGCGCCAGTTATTAAATGGTATATACATTACATGACAGAGCGCGGAAACAAGGAAACTTATATTAACGGAGTTCTTAAGCTCATCCGCACATTCTTTCTCTATTGCGAGCAAGAGGAATATATAATAGTAAATCCAATGGATAAGATAAGATTCCAGAAAGAACCTATTCCGCTTATAGAAACATTTAATGATGCGGAGGTTCGCCGCATGATCCGCTACTATGATGGTAAAAAATTCTTAGACGTAAGAAATAAACTTATTATGATTTTGCTTTTGGATACAGGGATCCGCAATCATGAAATCTGTAAACTTAAAGTAGAAGATATTAGAGATACTTATATTTTAATAAATGGAAAAGGAAAGAAGCAGCGCGCAGTTCCAATTACTCCAATAGTTAATAAACAACTTATTAAATACAATAGAATAAGAGATGAGTATATAGAAGGTAAGTTTCATTATGACACAGATTACTTGCTCTTGAGTCAAAAGGGTAAGAAATTAACAATAGAAACAATAGAGAGAATAGTTAAAAGTTGTGGGGAAGCATGTAAAGTTAGAGAAGGTATTAGAATAAGCCCTCATACTTGCCGCCATTATTTTGCTCAAGCGCAGCTTAAAAACGGATGTGATCTATATACATTAAGTAGACTCTTAGGCCATTCAAAAGTAGATATAACTAAGGTATACCTTAGATCAATGAATAATGACGATTTTTTAGATATTGCGGTTGGCACCTCTCCGCTGATGAACCTCTAGATCTAATTCTCTTGTAGTCAAAAAATTTTAAAAATTTTGGACAAAGAAGGAAAATCACTATGTTAGTAAATTTATATATATATGAAAGAGAAAAGGCAAAGTATATTCTTTGCTAACAAAGAATCAAATTACCGAAACTACGTTTCAGACTTCCTTAGAGAAAGCAACAAGTTGCTTTCTCTTATAAAAAAGTTTCAAAAAATAGGAGGGCCGTTATGGTATATAAATTTAATAAAGAAGAAATAAAAAAATGTGCGCATAAAAGTGGCATATATGCAATTCTATATAATGATATAGCTATTTATATAGGAAAAAGTAAAGACGTTCATGAGAGGTTATCCGCTCACTGTAGAGATTCTGCTTTTGAACAGACTTTAGCTAGAATTTTAAAAGAAGATGGAAAATGTAATAGATGTAAATCTTTAGCAATGTATGATTTTATTAGAAAAAATAAAGAAAATCTATCATTTACTGTTTTAGAAGCGGATGAGGATCAATTATCTTCTTTAGAAAAAAAATATATAACTCAATATAAACCTAAATATAATTATTCAGGAGTAGATGATAAATATATAGCGTAATTGCTTTCTTAGGCTCAGAGATAGAGTAAAAGATTAAGGTTTCATGCGGGAAGTTTGAAATTGAGTATAAATCAAGAGAGAAATAGAAAGGCGGTGATGGGCATAAGAGGCATTGTATAAAGGAAATTGGTTAATAGCTAATTTCCGCAAAAGGTTAAGAAACAGAGAAATATTTTACAGAAGTGAAAGTTAAATTATTTATATCAGTCTATAAAGACATGATTATTAACAGATTCTAATGAACTAAATCCCAAGTTCATTGGTATCTATCCAAAAGACATTTTTATCCATATGACATATAAAAGGAGTAGATTAATTTCTACTCCTCTTTTTTTATGCGCGAGTGCAGGTATAAGATCTCTAACCGCTGCCTCCGCATTTTTTCTTTTTTTCTTTTGAATTTGTCTCTTTTCTTTTTCTCTTGATAATAGCAGAGCTTATCTCATTTAACATACAATCTTATTTTCTTTTTTCTCTTGATATTTCTATCATTTTTTTCCGCATTTTAATCCACACGATAAATTTAAGATGTTTTTGGTTTTTGCTATCAATTCTTATAAATCACTTGAAGGAAATTTGTAAATATCTATGACAGATAAAAAATAAATATTTCATAGAAGGAGAATACATATATGGAAATTAAAAGAATGACAAAAGAAGAGAAACTTATTAACAATCAGATTATCAGAGATGCAGTTCAAGAGCTAAAAACTAAAGGAGTTAAGATTAAAGATATTGCAGCGGCGGTTGGATATTCTTATGGCGGTTTCCGCAACTTTGTATGCGGAAGAGTTGAATTAAGTATACAAGTTCTTTATCTCTTGAAACAGCATTTTGAAGATACATATAACATGAAAATTGAATTTGAAACAGGAGGGCAAGATGCCAATGGAACACAATTACACTAGAAGATTTAGTTTAGAGGAGGATTTTATGCATTACTCAGTAGATGATCTACTTTATGGGATGATGCAGTATTTAGCTACATATCATCCTATTGAAAAAAGATTATATTTAACAAAAGCAAGTTATGAGAGACACAGAAAAGAATTTTATAAGATTCATGATGGAGTAGATAATTGTAAGAAATTAAAAGCGCATTTAGAGAAATTAATCAATAGAGGGTTAGTAGAAGAGACTACTGTATTATGCGGAAAGTCAGAAAGAGAATCTTATGTATTTCCTTATGAGAAAGAGGAAAAAACAAAATATCAAATAATTGATAATGAAATGTTATTCTATGTTATTTCAACTAGAAACAAATCCGCAATTCAAATTTACATTTATCTTTTGAATAAATATTTATGGAAAAAAGAAAAAGGAGAAATGTACGTATTTGACAATACGGAGCTACAAGTAGCAATAGGATATTCAGAATTTACTAATTTAAGTTCAGCATGGGTTACTAATATTTTAGAAAGTTTCCAGAGAGAGGGAGTTTTAAATTACGAAGAATTTTATCAAGAGACAATTAATGAAAATACAGGCGAAGTAATCAGATTCCCGCAGAAGAGATTAACTTTTGTAGCTCAAAAGAAAGATGAATTAAGAAGAGTAGGCGGCTGGCACGAATAAAAATTTAAATATTATTTGGTAACCAAAAGTAGGTCGATTTTAAAGACTTACAGGAAGCAATTTTGCAGACTTACAGAAGTCGATTTTAAAGACCATATCTTAATAGTATCTCTTAATAGTTTCTTATTAATAGGCCGCGTGTATATTTCAGCATAAATGCTGAAAAAAACTTGCAAGAGAAAAAATAAAAGGAAAAGGATTGGTGTACACCTACAAATTTACGATTTTATTCAGCAAAAGAGCAAAAATTACATTTTTGTACCCCTACAAATTTACGATTTTTGTTAAGAATAAATGACTAAACTGTACCCCTACAAATTTACGATTTTAAGAGCGGACGCCCGCAGAAGGAGAAAAATATGAAATTAACAAAAGAAATGTTTATGAAACTTGTAAACCAAGATAAAGAAAGACTTAATATGGTTATAGAGAACGTACCATCTAACATCTTTACTGTTGAATTTAGAAAAGAAATGTTTTCTATAAATCTTTTAAGTTGGTTCTGGAGAAAATTAGGCATAGAAGAGAATATTAACTTGCTTTTGATTGAAGAAATAAAATACGAGCAAGACCGCACAGAAGAATTTGAGAAAGTTTACGATTATATTTTAGGTGATATATATAAATCTTCAGATTATGTAAAAATAAGCAGAGAGGACTTCACTGAGTTTTTTGAGTGGAAAGATTATCAATATAAACTTTATCAAAAATATTATGATTATTTAGGCGATTATTTTCCTCCTACTGAAGGCGAAGGTTTAAATGATTGTCTTTTTGATGAAATCATAACTCCTTATGACGAAGAAGCTAATGGAGAGGTATATCATTGTCTGGGTGGATCTAAATTTTTAGATTTCTACTATGATGGTTGGGGAGAATGGTTGGATGATGGAGACTTCAAGCTATACTCAATAGACGAATTCTACGACAAAGAAATTTTTGAGGAATGCAAAGAAGATTAAAATTCGGCAAATTTTAATAGCTCCATATTAGTACAATCTTGTATAAACGGAATTGCTTAAGAAACTTTAACCGACATGGACAATGTCAATAAATTATATTAACTAAAAAATAATATATATATGAAACCAATGAGATGTTGAGTATAGAATATTGGTTGAATCCTTTGTTTTTGAGTATTTTTAGAATCTTGGGAGTAGTTACCGCTGCTCCCTAAATACGTTTATAATATTATGTATAAAAAACCTTCTTTCATTTTTTTTCATTACCTTTACTCCTTAGACATAGTAGTTAAATCAAAATAAATTTATACATAATATTCCTATATATTGTTTAAGAGCCTGAGCATTTAATGCTTGGGCTTTTTTTTATGCGGAAATATCGGTTGAGGATCTTATAACGGATCCTGCCGCCCTTTTATTCTTTGCTTTTGAATAAGTTTAAGTTCATATATTTACTTTATTCTTTTACTTTTGTCTATTTACTTTTGATTTTTATCTTTTGATGGCGCGCAGCGCGATAGCCCCCCAAGTTCCGCGTTACCCCCCAAAATAACTTTACTGAAATTCCAAATTTTTGGACAAACGCAATAAAAATACTAAACCAATATTTAAAATATATATGACAAAAGAAAATAGAATTTTTTACAAAGGAGAAAATATTATGACAAACGAAGAAATGAGAATGAGCGCAATGCAGTTAAAAAAAGATTATGGAGTATCTTATCAAGCGCAAGCCCGCCAGATCGGGATTAATTATGATGCATATACACATGCGGTTAGAGGAGATAGAAACTTTCCTAAGAAGTATGCAGAGAAGATCCAGAGCTATTTAGGAACTACATTAGATTATTTTGCGGGGATTGGATGCCCATTAGATTCTGCTATTGAATAAAAAAATTAAGCACAAAACAAAAAAATTTGGCAAAGCCAGTAAATCATCTTAACCAAATTTTCATATCTATATGAAGGGGAAAAGGAAAACCTAAAAAAATGAAAAGAGGACATGGATATGAAAGATATTAAAGGTTATGAAGGATTATATGCAGTTACAAGAGATGGACAAGTATACAGTTATAGAAGAAAGATATATCTCAAGCCTAATAAAACTAAATGCGGCTACAGTCAAGTGATGCTTTGTGTAGACGGAAATAAAGAAGCATTATATATACATAGATTGGTAGCGGAAGCTTTTATAGAGAATCCAAAAGGATTAGATACAGTAAATCATATTAATCACAATAAAGAAGATAACAGAGTAGAAAACTTAGAATGGATGAGTTTTCAAGATAATTTACAAGATGGAATAAATCAAAATAAGAAACAGGTTAAATGTTTAGATACAGGAGAGATATTTGAAAGTATAGCGGCAGCCGCAAAATCTAAAGGATTACATACAAGCGGAATAGCCAAAGCCGCAAAAGGATTTTTAAAGACTTCTGGTAAACTACATTGGCAATATGTTTAAAGTGAGGTGAGTAATCAAGTGAATGTAAAGAGTAAAGTTCCAGATTATATAACAGGTATAGGAAATTCAAAAAGAATTGAATGTATAGAAACTGGAGTTATTTATCCAAGTATCAAATCAGCAATAGAAGATCTTGGATTTCCGCCTGTTGAATTCACTCTTGCTTTAAAATATGGCTTACCTACTTCTGATGGAAATCACTGGAAGCAGGTTAAAAAGAATAGCGAAACCGCAGCTAAAATGAAGAATACAATCCAAAAGAAATATAAATGTATAACAAGCGGAAGATTATATAACTCATATAAAGAAGCGGCAGAGGGAGAATATATGAGCATAGGATCAATAAGAGTAAGCATAACAGAAAATAAAGAGTGCTGTGGAACTAGATGGGAAATAGTTTATTTGGACGAAAACGGACAAGAGATAGAAAATAAAAATTAAAAATTATTAGAGAGGAGTGAATTAATATGCTAAATTTCAAACAACAGACAGCAATAGGATTATTAGTAAGTAATCCTAAAATTTCAACACATGAATTAGCTGCTGAAGTACAAGTATCAGAATCCGCAGTTTATAGATGGAAACAAAAGCCAGAATTTAGAGCGGAGCTTGATAGACAGCTAAAGGAAAAATGGAAAGACAGTGAAGGTATAGCTATGAGCGGAATGATCTCATTAGCAGAGCAAGAAGATTATAAAGCATGTAAATATATACTTGATTCTCTTGGTTATGCGCCTGCGCAAAAGATAGATGCAAACGTTAACCAAGATATTAACATTACTGTTGAAGAATAAGAAAGCGAGGAATTCAAAATGATTGCAACTATTTTATTTATAGATACATTACTCATGGGATATATTATAGGTTTAATTCAAGATCTAAATGATAAAGATAAATTAATTTTAAAAGGAATAGAAGCCTTAGTAAAAGATAAGGGTATAAAGGAGAGCTAATGATAAACTTACATTTAAAGAAAAGTTTATTCGTTCCTAAATTCTTTCCGCTTTTGTTTGATTACTCTCATAGATGGGAAGTATACATGGGTAGCGCAGGTTCTTCTAAAAGCTACTTTATTACTCAGAAATTAATCATTAGAGCTTGTAATGAAAAAATTAAAATATTGGTTTGCAGAAGAACAGGTGCTACAATTCGTAACACTTGTTTTTCTTTATTTAAAGATATTCTTACTAAATGGAAAATAATAAATCAAGTTAAAGTTAGAGAAACAGATTTCAATATCAAGTTTCCTAATGGATCTGAGATTATCTTTATGGGATTAGATGAGGAAACAAAGCTTCTTTCTTTAAATGGAATAGGATGTGTTTTTATTGAGGAGGCTTTTGAAGTTCCTAAGCCAATAGTGGAACAGTTGAATCTTAGACTTAGAGGAGATACTGCAAATAAACAAATAATAATGGCTTTTAACCCTATATCTAAGAATCATTGGCTTTATGACTTTTGTGAGATTAATCCACCTGCTTCATATTTATATACTCATTCTACATATAAAGATAATCCTTTTTTGGATAAGGAATATACAGACGAGCTAGAGGAACTTTATACAAGGAATCCCGCAAAAGCTAGAATCTTCTGCGATGGACAATGGGGCGTGGATTCTGAAGGCCTTGTAATTACTAACTGGAAAGAGGAAGAGTTCGATCCAATGGATCTAGCAGCGCAAGGATTAGAACATAGAGCAGGAATGGATTTAGGTTGGATAGATAAATCAGCAATTATAGATAGTTTATATGATAAAGAGAATCATAAAATTTATGTATTTAATGAATTTTACAAAAGCGGATGCCAGTTAACAGAGCTAGCTGCCGCAATTAAAAAAATGAATTTATACAAAAGTAAAATATATGTAGATGCAGCGGAACCCCGCACAATTCAATACTTTAAGAATGAAGGTATTAATGCTCTTGCTTGTAAAAAAGGTAAAGATTCAGTTAAAGCAGGGTTAATGTTCTTACAAGACAATCAGATTATAGTTCATCCAGATTGTAAGAATTTTATTATGGAGTTAGAAAACTTTAGTTATATCAAGAGTAAGCAAACAGGAGAGTGGACAGAACAAACTACCCATGAATACTCTCATGCTATTGATGCTTGCCGCTATGCCTACAGTGATATATACACAAATAAAAAATTAAAAACATTTGATAAAACATTATTAAGTTTATAGGAGGAATGAAATGGATAAAATAATTAATACAGTAGTATTTAAGCCTAATGAATTTCGTGCTGTTGTTCAAGATACTATTTATCAATGGGATAGAGATCAAGTGCTTAGAATAGAAGGATTACAATTAGATCCTTATGTTCAAATTCAATTTAAAATAGATGATTTTAATAACAATACAACTGATGCTATTGGAATTACAGAAGGCGGAGTTACAGAAGTTGATATTCCCGCAGCTGTATTACAAAAATATACAATGTGTGATTATAAAGTTTTAGCTTATATTTACGAAGGAAATGAAACTACACATGAAATATTAATAAATATTACAGCAAGACAAAGACCAGAGGATTATAAAGATTCAACAGAGGTTTCCGCTTTAGTGAAGGCTATTGATCTTTTAAATCAGAGTTCTGCAGATATAGTTACAAAAGCAGAAGAGGTAACTAAACAGGCCGTATCAGTAGAATCTAATACACAAGCAGTTAAAGAATTAAAAGGACAAATAGATTTAACTGCTAATCAAGTAGTAGTAAATAAAAATGAAGTTGATGCAGATGCTTTAAAAGTAGATACAGACAGAAAAGCGGTTGCCGCAGATAAAACAGAAATAACACAAATGAAAAATGAAGTTGATGCTATATATCAAAAGCATCTTGATTATGGATTAAAGAGACTTATCTTTTCAGATACAGAGCCAGAAGGCGATCCAAGAGAGATAATTTGGGTTGATACATCAGATAATACAGGACTATAAGGAGGCAGATAGATGTTTTATTTAAATAAAGATGCGGAACTTACTACAGATTTACTTAATAAAATGATTAGTGAATTTCATGTAACAGTAGTTCCCAAATTAACAAAAAATAAAAATTATTATGATGGAAAGCAAGCTATTTTAAATAAAAGTTATGCTGATGCTTCTAAGCCATGTAATAAAACAGTTATGAATTATTGTAAAAATATAGTTGATAGTTACTGCGGATATATCGCAACCCCTGGATGTATTTCATACAAAAGTGAGAATGATATAACAGCTATTACAGATATTCTTAAATATAATGACCATCAGGCGGAGGACGCAGATCTATTACAAGATGCGTTAATATATGGTACTGCCGCAGAACTTATGTATTTAGATAGCCGCAGTCAAGTTAGATTTAGAACTATTAATCCTTGCTCTTGTTTTGGAATCTATGATGATAGTTTAACAGGAGATCTAATGTATTTCGTTAGATTTTATAAAGCGAACGCTTGGGATAATGGAGATTTATATAATGTAGATGTTTATTCTAATTACGATATTAAGCATTATACAATGCATGGAGAGAATGGTTATCTTTCTTTTGTTGCGGACGAACCTCATTATTTCAGCCAATGTCCTGCGAATATCTTAGTACTTCCAGACGAGAAAAATATATTTGATTGCATTGTAAGTTTACAGGATGCCGCAAATGAGCTTTTAAGTTCTGAGATTGATGATTATAGTGCTTTTTGTGATGCTTACTTAGCTCTTGTAGGAGTTGATGCGGATCCTGAAGATGTAGCAGCTATGAAAGAAAATAGAGTGTTACTATTGCCTGAAGGTGCAAGCGCTTCATGGGTAACTAAATCCGCAAATGATACACAGGTTGAGAATATACTCAAGAGAATACATGACTCAATCTATAGAATAGCTCAATGCCCAGATTTCAGTTCTGAATCTTTTGTAGGCGGAGTTAGCTCTGGTGTGGCTATTAAATATAGACTTACAGGAATGGAAACAAAAGCAGGAAAGATAGAGTCACTTATGAGAAAAGCTTTACAAAGAAGAATTGAGATTATATGCGGAATCGCTACTTTAAAAATGGGAGAAGATACATTTAATGATATAGATATTATCTTCCAGAGAAATATTCCTGAGGATATTAATGCAACAGTCAATCTTATTACAAAACTTAAAGGAACTGTATCAGATGCAACTTTAATTTCACAGTTACCATTTATTAGTGATGTTAATACAGAGCTTAGTGCGGTAGAAGCTCAAAAGCAATCTAATATGGAAATGTATAATTTTGGTAAAGTAGATGAAGAAACAGAAGAGTAATTATTGGGAAGAACGAGCTGCCGCATCTCAAAATAAGATTACTGATTTAAATATTGGTAAAGTACAGAACATACTAAAGAGATATTATTCTAAGACTCTTGATAAAACTTTGGACAGTTTCGAAAAAGTATATTTAAGAATATTTCATAATATTACAGAAGGACAGGAGATAACTCCCGCAGATCTATACAAGTTAGATAGATACTGGAAGCTCCAAGGAGACTTACAAAGAGAATTACAGAAGTTAGGAGATAAAGAAGTAGAACTTCTTACTCAGAGCTTCATTCAACAATATGAAATGGTTTATAAGGGACTTGCTATTGAAGGCGAGTCTTTTTTTTCCACCCTTGATAGCGGAGCCGCTAAGCAAATGATTAATCAAATCTGGTGTGCTGATGGTAAAGCTTGGAGTCAAAGAGTATGGGATAACTTAGCAAAGTTACAACAAGAGCTAAATGATAATTTAGTTCAATGCATTATAGCAGGAAGAAATACATCTTTTTTAAAAAAATCTTTAATGGAAAGATTCAATGTTTCATATAACAGGGCTAACACAATAGTTAGAACTGAAATGGCGCATATTCAAACACAGGCGGCCGCAGATCGTTATAAAAGTTATGGGATTAGCAAATATATGTTTTTAGCTGATCCAGACGAGAGAACATGCGATATATGCGGAAGTCTAGACAGAAAAGAATTTTATTTTGCGGAAATGCAAGTAGGAGTCAATGCTCCGCCAATGCATCCAAACGATAGATGTTGTATTGTTCCTGTTGTTGAAGATTAATTGTCTTTTTTAAAGGGATTAGACGTAAAAGAAATAACTTAATAATTTAGAAATAGGGTTAGTTAATAAACTAAAACTAAAGGAGAAGTAAAGATGGAAAATACAGAAATTAACGTTAATGAAAATGTAGACACTGTTCAGACAGAGAATGAAGAAGTTAAGACTTACTCACAGGAAGAAGTTCTTAAACTTTTACAGAGCGAAACAGATAAACGCGTTAGTCAAGCTCTTAAAAAACAACAGAAGAAGTACGAAAAAGAACTTAGCTTATCTAAATTAGATGATAACGAAAGAGAAAAAGCTGAGAAAGATAATAAGATAGCCGAATTACAGGAACAGTTAGCGCAGTTCCAGATCGAGAGAAATAAGAGTGAATTAAAATCAGTATTAAGCTCTAGAGGCCTTAGCGCAGAGTTTGCAGACATTATCACTATTGCAGAAGATATTGAAGAGGCACAAGAAAATATTGATAAGTTAGATAAGTTATTTAAAGCCGCAGTAACAGCGGAAGTAGAGAAAAGATTAGCGGGATCTGCACCAAAAGGGAACGGATCAAGTCAGCCCGCAGAAATTACAAAAGAAAAAGCTTTAAAAATGAGTATGGCTGAACTTAATGAACTAGCAGTTAAGAACCCTGAATTATTTAATAAGCTTTTCTAATATAACACAATAATACACATATAAAAGGAGAAATATAATTATGGCAGTTAATACAGTATATCAAAACAAAGTTTTAGAAGCAAAGGCAAAAAACTTGCTTACAACAGCAGTAAATACTAGAAACCTTATGACTGTTGATAATAGCTTAGCACAGGAAGCAGGTATGGTTAAAACAATTAATGTTTACACATACACAGGAACAGCAGAGGAATTAGCAGCAGGACAGGGAAATAGCTCAAGAGGATCAATCGCTTACAAAGGAATAGACTATAAAGTAAAAATGGTTCAGCAAGCATTTGATTATACAGACGAAGATTTCATGAAAGATAACACAATCGTAGATAACATGCTTAAAGGAGCTAACCAGACAATGGTTAACAAAATGACAGCAGACTTTGTTACAGAAGTTAAGAAAGCTACATTAAAACAGGAATTCCCTAACAAAGGCGCTATTAGTTATGATGCTATTGTTGATGGTATTTCTAAATTAAACGTAGAAGATGAAAGCGGATTATTTGTAGTTATTCCAAATGCATGGAAAGCAGATTTAAGAAAAGATCCAGACTACAAAGCTGCTAGAATGGGCGAAGTTGTATATAACGGACAGGTTGGTCTTATCGCAGGACTTCCAGTAATCGCAACAAACGCTCTTAAAGATGAAGCTTTCGTAATGAGTAAAGAAGCAGTTAAATTATTCATGAAGAAAGACGTAACAGTTGAGCAGGATAGAGATGTAGACAAGAGAATGAACTCAGTTTACTTAAGAAGTGCTTACGTTTGTGCATTAGTAGACAATACACAGATCTGTAAAATAACTAAAGGTGCTCTTTAATTAAGATTAGATGAATGGGCGGGGATTAGGTTCTCCGCCTTTTAATTAGAAAGAGGAGGAGAAACATGCTTGAAGATATAAAAGTAATGTTAGGAGCTTCCGCATCTAATTTTACAGATGCTCAGATTCAGTTATGCGCTAAACAGGCTATGATTGAGATTGAAGCCTATTGCAATAGACAAATGGATAGTGAGTTAGAAATGATTGCGGAAAAGATTGCAATTATAAAACTCAATAGAATAAATACAGAAGGCTTATCTGGACAAGCATTTAGCGGAGTTTCTGAGAGCTATATAGATGGGTATCCCGCAGATATATTAGCAGTACTTAACCGCAAACGTAAAATAAAGGTGGTGTAGCTCTTGATAATTCGAGATATGAAAGAATATAGCTATTCTATATTGAATAGATTAGATGCTTATGGACAACCTTTAGAGGAAGCTACGGGAACTATAAGAATGAATATAAATATTTTATCTCAGACAACAGTAGAAAATCCAATGTATAAAGATGCTAGCTATATTGGATTAACTCAGGCGGCAGTTGATGATTCTTATATTATAAATTATGGAGAAGAAAAACTTAAAGTTTTATATGTAAATCCGCAAGGAAGATTTAAACAGGTTTTTCTAAAGAGATATGAGTAATATAGAAATAATTGGACTTGATAGAGTTTTAGGAAGGCTTGAGGATATAGCAAAAGCGGAAGGTGTAGAACAAGGACTACAAAAATCTTGTGCTATTGTTGAGAGATCCGCAAAGGAACACGCGCCAAAAGATACAGGAGCATTAAGAAGATCTATTACATCAAAAGTAGAGGGAACTACAGGAGAAGTATTTACTGCTCTTGAATATGCACCTTATGTAGAGTTTGGAACTGGATTATTTGCGGAGAAGGGTGGAAGAAAAGATGTTCCATGGGGATATAAAGATGATGAAGGTAATTTTCATCTAACAAGCGGACAGCGCCCGCATCCTTATATGCGCCCAGCGCTAAAAGAAAACAGAGATAAAATTATTAAAATAATTAAAGAAGGTATGGTGAAAAAATGATAGATTATCACAAAACATTAGTAACCGCCTTAAATAAAATATTACCTACTTATTACGAGAACTTCTTACATAGCGGAGTTAAGACACCATGTATTAGTTATATACAGTTAAATGATACAACTCATAAGCAAGGAGATACAGTAGGTTATTCCCGCCTTAGTTATCAAATAAAGGTATGGGGAACTAATTTAGAACAAATACAAAAGTATTCATTACAAGTTGCGGAAACAATGAGAATTTTAGGGTGGGAAAGAACTTCTGCTCTTGAATTATCTGATCCAAACTCATCAATGATACAAAAAGTTATGACTTATGACGCATTAGTTCATGAGCAATTTTAAGGAGGATAAAATAATATGGCAACAATTTCTAAAGGAATTAAATTAAGTTGGGATAAAACAGGTAATACTACATTTGAAGAATTAACAGATTTACAGGAAATCCCAGAATTAGGTGGAGAAACAGAAGGAATTGAAATTACAACATTAGCTGATGAAGCTCATATGTTTACTGATGGACTTAAAAATTATGGAGATTCATTAGTTTTCAAATTCTTATATGATAAAACTCAGTTCCAAACTCTTGATAAACAAAAATCAGAATGTAATTTCCAAGTAGAGCTTCCAGATGGCGCTAAATGCACATTCAAAGGAACAGAAGCAGTTAAATTAGATGGTGTTGGAGTAAATGCAGCTCTTACATATTCATTAGCAATCAAACCTACAACAGCAATGGTTTGGGCTTAAATAACCCTATAGGGAGTGGAGAGAGGTTAAACTCTCTTCCTCTCTTCACTATAAAACATAAAAAGAGAGGTAATAATTATGTTATACACAGATTTTGAAGCAGGAAATAAAACATATAAATTAAGATTAAATACACGAGCAACAATTGCGTTAGAGAAAACTATTGGATGCAATCCTCTTATGATCTTTGGGGATGGAGATACCGTTCCAGAGATCAGTACAATGGTTGCGGTATTACATAGTGCGTTACAACCTTTACAGCATGGAATTACATTAAATGATGCTTATGATATTTTTGATGAATATTTAGAAGAGCATGCCGCAACAGATTTTATTGCGGTTATCGTAGATGTATTTAAAGTATCTGGATTAATTCCAAGAGATAAAGCTGAGGTTGATGAAAAAAACGTGTAAGCGGGGAAGATAATACTTCTCCGTTTTTATTTACGGATAAAATATGGAAATGGTTAGAAACTTGCTTAGATGTAGGTCTATCAGAAGAACAGTATTGGAATATGACTATTGGAGAAATAACAAGACAACTTGAAAGTTTTGAAAGAACCCAAAGGCAAAAGCAAAAAGATAAGGCTTCATTTGATTATATACAGGCGGAGTTGATCGGTAGGAGTGTAGCCCGCATCTATTCTAAAGATTCTAAGTATCCAGAAATATCAGAGATTTACCCAAGTTTGTTTCCTCCTGAAAATACAGAAGAACAGAAACAAGCTAAACGTGATGAGCTTTCAGTATTAAGATTTAAACAATTCACAGAGGCTTTTAATCAAAAGCTAAAGGAGGGTAAAGATTGAATGAGGAATTAAAGATTATTATTTCTGCGGAGATAAATGATCTAAAAAATAAAGTCAAGGAAGCTAAAAAAGATGTTGGCGGAATTGAGAAAGAAATGAAATCTGTTTCAGATAAAACTAAAAACCATATCAAAAGCATGAGCGACTCAATTCATAAAGGCTTTAAACAAGCAGCTAAAGCTACTGCCGCAGTAACAACTGCTATTGGTGGTATTACAGTTGCCGCAGTTAAGGGTTTTGCAAAGTACGAGCAACTAAAAGGCGGAGTTGAGAAGTTATTTAAGTCTAGTTCTAAAGAAATTATGAGCTATGCGGAAAATGCTTATAAGACTACTGGATTAACTGCTAATCAGTACATGGAAACTGTAACTGGATTTAGTGCAGGTTTAATTGCAGCTATGGGCGGAGATACCGCAGCAGCCGCTAAGGTAGCTGATATGGCTATTAATGATATGGCAGATAATGCATCTGTATTTGGTACTTCTATTGGAGATATTCAAAATGCTTATCAAGGTTTTGCGAAACAGAACTATACTATGCTTGATAACCTTAAATTAGGTTATGGTGGAACAAGAGAAGAAATGCAGAGATTACTTGATGATGCGCAGAAGATTAGCGGAATCGAATATGATATGAGTAATCTTGATGATGTTTATGAAGCTATTCACGTTGTTCAGCAAGAGATGGAAATAACAGGAAATGCGGCAGATGAAGCTTCTAAGACTATAGAAGGCTCAATTAATGCAGCTAAATCTGCATGGAGTAATCTTATAACTGGATTGGCGGATGATGAAGCTAACATTCCGCAGTTAGTTCAGAATGTAGTGGATACATCTACACAAGTTATTAGAAACATTGTACCTATTGTTCAAGAAGTTCTTAAGCATATTCCAGAGGCTATTAGTGAAGTTAGTCCTGAGGCAGGAGAAGCTTTCCAAGCATTGTTAGATGCAGCCACTCCAATATTTGAGGATTTAAAAGAATTAGTAGGCCCCGCATTAGATGTTATTACAGATGCGTTAGAGTTTATTGCGGATCATACTACTGCTTTTGAAGTATTAGCAGGTTCAGTTTTAGTATTTGTTGGTGCTGTTGAAGCAATGAATATTGCTCTTGGAATTTATAACGGTATATTAACTATCAAGAATGGACTTGAAGCTGTTAGAGAAGGTGTTATGTGGGCGGTTGCAGCAGCAGAGGCAGCAGCAGGTTTACCTTTATGGGCAATCATAGCAATCATTGCCGCAGTTATAGGAGCTATCACCGCAATTATCTTAGTCATAAAAGATTTAATTAAGAATTGGGATACTGTTAAAGAAAGTACTCTTAACTGTTGGAATACATTAAAGGATGCCGCAAAAGAGTTCTGGAATAACCTTAAAGAAGGATTTAACAATCTTAAAGAAAAAATTTGTGAAATATTCACAGCTATTAAAGATTGGGTAGTTGAAAAATGGAATTCTCTTAAAGAAACTGTAGTTAATGTAACTACCGCGATTAAAGAGGGCGTAGTAAATAAATTTAATGCTATTAAAGATGGTATTAAAGAGAAGATAGAAAATGCGAAAACCGCAGTACATGAGAAATTTGAATCAATCAAAACTGGTGTATCTGAAAAGGTTGAGGCAGTAAAAACAAAAGTAACAGATACATTTAACAGAGTTAAAGATGCCATTACTAAACCTGTTGAGACAGCTAAAACAAAAGTAAAAGCACTTATTGATAAAATAAAAGGTTTCTTTAAGTTTGAATGGAGCTTACCACATTTAAAGATGCCTTCAGTTAAAATAACAGGTAAATTCAACTTATTACCTCCATCAGTTCCACACTTTAGTTTAAGTTGGCATAAAATGGGTGGTGTATTTGATGCACCTACTTTATTTGGATTTAATGGCGGACTTCATGGCTTAGGAGAAGATGGAGCAGAAGCAATAGTTCCATTAGAGAAAAATACTAAATGGCTTGATAGAATGGCAACAATGTTAGCTGAAAAACAAGGCGGAGGCCGCCCTATTTACTTACAAGTAGATGGTAAGACTTTTGCTCAGATCAGCGTTGATAGCATTAATGATTTAACAAAACAAACTGGTAGTTTACCATTGGTATTAGCATAGGAGGGAATATATGAGTTACTTTAAAATAAACAATGTAGACTTTTCTTCTATTGTTAATGAATTGAAGATTAATAAAAAACATAACTTTAACTCACAGGTTAACGCCGCAGGAGATTCAGTAGTTGACTATATCAATAGTAAAAGACAAATAAAAGTCAGATTCATAACTATTGATGATTCTAAAATGAAACAGCTCTTGGCGGAAGCTGATAAGTTTAATGTTACAGTATCTTATAGAGATCCAAAAACAAATTTATTAGAAGAGAATGTACTTTGTATAGTTGATGAGAATGAAATTGAATACTTCACAATTCAAAAGAATAGAGTATTATACAAAGAGTTTACATTAACTTTCACGGAATTATAGGAGGAATTAAATGTTAATTAATAAGAATCATTCTGATTTAATTAATTCTCCTGTTAGAAGTATAAAAGCTGAGGCGGAGCTATATAACGGTTCCGCTTTGGTAACTACTTTCAGTTCAACAGACAGATTAATTAAGTTCACTGTTGAAAAAGTAGGAGAAGAAAAATTCTTTGGCTTTGGAATATGCCAGAAAATAAATGTGAAGATTATAGACTTAAATAGAGAACTAAATATAACAACAGAAAACAGTATTAAGATTAAATTTAAGGCGGGGACTTCGGTTATAAATCCTTTACCTACGTTTTATGTTACGGAAGTGCATAGAGATGAGAAAACAAATCAATTATCTGTAACTGCTTATGATAGAATCTATAAGTCTAAAAATCATACAAGCGGAGAAATAAAGTTAACAAGCTATACTTTAAAAGAATATGCAGCGGCTTGTGCAACTAAGATCGGAGCCTCCGCATTTAAGGCAATAGGAATCAATGATACTTCTTTTGATATTTCTTTTCCAGATGGAGCAAACTTAGATGGAACTGAGGATTTAAGAGAAGTTTTAAATGATATTGCGGAAGCTACACAAAGTATTTATTACTTAGATAATACTGATGCTCTTGTGTTTAAAAGATTAGATAAGGATAGACCTGCTGATCTAACTATTGATAAATCTAAATATATAGAACTCAAAAGCAGAACTAATAAGAAACTTACTAAAATAGTTAGTGCTACTGAGCTTGGAGATGATATTGCCGCAGAATTAGCTGTATCTGGTTCCACTCAGGTTATTAGAGATAACGCTTTTTGGGATTTACGAGAAGATAGACATGCATTAGTTGACAATGCTCTTAAGGCGGTCGGCGCTTTAACAATCAATCAATTTGAATGTAATTGGAGAGGTAATTATCTATTAGAGACAGGAGATAAAATTGAATTAATAACAAAAGATAATAAATCAATATATGCCTTCTTATTAGATGATACTCTTGAATATAATGGCGGGCTTAATCAGAAATCTAAATGGAAATTTGAATCAAATACAGAAGAAACTACTAACAATCCTACTTCTCTTGGTGAAGTTTTAAATCAGACTTCCGCTAAGGTAGATAAGGTTAATAAAGAAATAACATTAGTTGTTAAACAATCAAATGCTAATACTGAGGCTTTATCACAACTCCAAGTAGATGCTGGTAAGATATCTGGTACAGTTACAAGAATTCAACAAAATGTTAAAGATGGGTTTGACAATACAAAT
>SAMEA104404097__coassemble_1686_pt1 | contig 17522 bp, 16 predicted proteins | sample SAMEA104404097__metabat2_low_PE_006 | metagenome-assembled genome bin SAMEA104404097 (sample SAMEA104404097) | Balaenoptera acutorostrata
ATAATTGTTATAATTGTTATTACAATAAAAGTAATAATTATCATTGTAGAATGTCCGTTCTCTTTTTCTACATTACTTAAATTATGTATCTTTGGTATAACTCTTTCTTCTATTTTTCCACATTCTTTACAAATTCTTCTTTCTAAACCTTCTTTTTCTTTTGTTGCTTCTTCTATAACTTCCCATTCTTCATAATTATGTTCTTCTGTTTTTTCTATTATAGTTATATTATTTCTAGCTTCACAGTCTAAACAATGATATGATTTACTTCCTTGCTCATCTATAGAAGGTTCTTTATCTATTGTCCATTCTGTATCCCATCTATGCTCTTTTAGTTTTATTTCTCTATATTCTACTTTACCACATTTTTTGCAAACTCGTTTTTCTTGTCCTTTTTCTGTACATGTAGAATCATTTAATATTTCCCATTCGCCAAATTCATGTTTTTTATTTGTATTTATTACTTTATTTAATGTATTGTGGGTTTTGTTACTATTATTACTATTATTATTGATATTGTTATTGTTTTCATTTTTCAACTTAGCAATTTTAGTAATATCCTTTTTTTCTCCACATACTAAACAATGATGTGATTTACTTCCTTCTTCTGTTAGTGTTGGTTCTTTATCAATTGTCCAATCTAGACTCCATTTATGTCCTTTTTCTTTTATATCTCTGTATTCTGCAAAATTACATCTTTTGCAAACTCGTTTTTCTTGTCCTTTTTCTGTGCATGTTGCTGGTTTTATTGTTTGCCAATTATTAAATTCATGTTCTAGTTTATTTATTATTTCTATTTCTTCTTTACCACAATTCAAACATTTTCTTTTTCTTTTTCCTTCTTTAATACATGTTGGGCTTTCAATTATTTCCCATTGCCCAAAATTATGGATTAACTTTTCTATTTTTGTTACATCTTTTCTTTCGTTACAATCTAAACAATGATGTGATTTGCTTCCTTCTTCTGTTAATGTTGGTTCTTTATCTATCGTCCAATCCGGATTCCATCTATGTCCTTTTGCTTTAATCTCTCTATATTCTGTAAAATTACATACTTTACAAATATGTTTTTCTTGTCCTTTTTCTAAACATGTAGGTTCTTTAGTAATATTCCAATCTCCAAATTCATGTTTATCACTTCTCGTAACTTTTATTTTATAAGTTTTAGTATCTTTGTTTTCAGCAGTTACTATTATAATTACCTCTTTGGTTTCTCCTATTTTTACAGTTGGATTATCTATACTTACAGTTGCATTTTTATCCTCAGTTTCTACTTTTAGTTCTAGTTTATCAACCCCATGATTTATTGTAGCACTATATTCAAGTACTTCTTTTTTAAATTCTGGAGTTATTTTACTATTTATTACTACTATAGATGACAAGTTAGTATTATTAGATAAAATTATGTTTCCTTCTACCTCTACTAAAATTTCATCAGTATATATTTTGTTTTCTTTATTATTTTTTGCGTTTTCGTTAGTATTTTTTATTTCACATTTATATTTTCTAATGCCTGGTTTTTCAGTTTGTGGCTTAAATATCGATTTGTTTTCATTCTCCAATAATACCATAGAATTATCTTCAAGTACTTCATACCATTGATAAGTGATTTTTCCTCCATCAAACAATTTTACATCTACCTTTAATTGTGCGTTAGTATCAAATTGTTTTATTTTCAAACTTTTTGGTTGTTCTACTATAAAAGGCTCTTTTGCATCAATTAATTCCGCTGGTCTTACAAATACTGTTTTAGCTAATCTCATCGGAATAGTTACAACTCTATTTCCGTTAATATCTGGACTATTATTTGTGTTGGTTACTTCACAATAATAATATTGTTTATATCCTGGATCATTAGTTGGCGGATATAATATTGGGCTTGTTTCTCCTTCTAGCTTTATTCCATTAGCTGCTGTATTATCAGTAGTTCTGTACCATTGATATGTTAAAGTTCCTCCATCTTCAACTTTTGCATCAACTTTTAATAATGGATTTATTGGTGTAGAATATTGATCATAATAAGCTATTCCATAATAATTAAAGTTGATTACAGGAGTTTGTGCATTTTTTATAGGGATATCTTGAATGTCTACTTTAAAATGTCTACTTTCTTCAGTATTTACTTTTCCATTTTTTACATTTTTTACTATACAATAATAATATTTAATTCCCAAATTATCTGTATTAATTTTCAATTTTGATTTATTGGCATTTTTTATTAATGTTCCTTTAGCATTAGCATCATCGCTTATATACCATTCATATTCCAAATTTCCAGTATCCGTAATCTCTGCTTTTACTTCTACTTCTGTATTTACTCCTAAAGGATACATTTTATCTATTGGTTCTTCAATTATTTTAGGTTTCATTGGTCCTTTAGTATCAGCAAGTTTACTTTCCCATTTATCTTTTGCTAGATCTATTGTTATAATATCACTTATATAATTTCCAGTTCCATTCGTCGTATTTGTAATAAACATTTTTCCATTTCTATCTTCTTTTGTGTTGAAACCAACCATTCCTCTCCAAAATTCATCACTTTGTTTTGCAGGTTGATAATCATCTGAATCTGTTATAAATACTCTACATAGTCTGTTATTTTCGTCATATTCTGCTCCCCACACAGTAATCGCATGTGCTTTTAATGAATTTACTTTATACCCAAAAGAAACTCCTTTTCCTTCAGCAAACATTTTTCTTAAATTATCATTGAAATAATCAAATTTCGTATACGCTGGGCCTGATAGTCTCTCTGCAATACGTTCTTTTCCAAATACAGGGAAGAAAAATCCTCCTCGTGGGTCTTTAACAAAGTTCTCTTCTTTATTAGGTTCAGCATATTCCAAATTAGGAATAGCATCATATCCATTTATGAAAAAATCAATTACTAAATCTGCCCAATAACCGTTATCTCTTTTATAATAATATGGTTTTAAATAATTAGTAATTAACGGAGATTTTCCTAATTTTTGTGATTTATATCCTTGTTGTAATTCAATTCCCGGTGCTCTTCTTATTTCTTCCCATACTTTAGCATCAAATGGTAGTACTTTATATAGTCCTTCATATTGACCATATATGTCTGTTTTTTCTAATCTTCTAACATATTCATTAACATATTCTTTATTTTGTTCTAACCACCAAGAAATTAAATTTCCGGCTGCACCTAAATAACAAAGTGGATGTTCTTCTGCTCTATCATCTAGATTTTTATTGTAATCAAAATATCCTTTATTAGGTTCAAATTCAGCTTGATATGTTTCATATCCATTATAACTTTCAAATCCAAAATATCCTTTAGTACCCATTAAATTAGGATCATTAGTCATTTTAGGTGGTGTTATCCCTTGCATCCAATAAATTGTATGTTCACCATTTTCAGTGTTATATTTTTGTATATTTTCTTCATATTTTATTGAATTTGAATTTGATGTTTTTCCATTAATTCTACTTAATACCTCTATACTTTCCAAATCTCTAAAAAAATATGAACCAATTAATACACTAATAATGATTAATAATATTAGACTTATTTTTATTCTCTTGTTCTTTTTCATACTTACTCCTTTTCTATTGTATTTATTTAACTTTATTATAAATTATAATAATTATTTTGTAAATATTCTTTTATCCTATATTTTTTGGAAGTTTTTCTATTTTTTGCATAAAAATAAACTTTTTGAATTAGTGTTTTCTAATCAAAAAGTCTACATTTATATTATTTTTTTAATTCTTTTGAATAAAATAATCTAGCATTATTATTTTTCTTTGTTATGTCTTCTTCATATTTAACAAAACCTTGTTCAATAAAGTATGGTATATCATTTCCTCTTAATCCTACTAACATTTTATTATATTTTTGTTTGTAATTTCCACATAGTGATTTTAAGAATTTTTTTGTATATCCTTTGTGCTTAAATTTAGAGTCTGTTACGATATTTTTTAATTCAATAGAATTTTTATCAATCTGTTTAATAACTGCAATTGAAATAATTTCATCATCTTTTTTAAATCCATATACATCTGATTTTTCTAAATATTCTTCAATATTTTCTCTTGAATCTCCTTGCATTAAAAATTCTATATAGTTTTGTTTATTTTCTATTCTTTTTACTTCCAATGGTGATTGTTTATTAAATTTAAATCCTTCAGGCAAATTAGGTTTAACTTGATTTTGATTCAAATATCTACTTTCTTCTGAAAAAATACATCCACAGTATTTTTGCATATAAAGTCCAATTCTTCTAGCCTCTTCCTGACCTTCTCTAAATCCAACTCTAAAATCTCTATATATAAATTCAATTTCATATTTTTTAGCCATTTCTTCTGCTATTTCTTTTATTGCTTCATGATTTTGATATATACTTACTAATAGAGTGGTTGTAAATGCATCATATCCATTCTCTTTTGCATATTTTGCTGTTTGTTCTAGTCTTACTCTATAACAATAATTTTTACATCTATTTGATATATCATTTGATACATTTTTACAAAATTCTCTAATTCCATAATTTTCTTCAAATATAGCCTTAATACCAATAGATTTAGTATATTCATCTAAACAATCACGTCTAGCTTTATACTCTGTATATGGATGTATATTAGGATTATACCAATATACTACTGGTTCTATATTTTCTTGTCGTAATTTTTTTATACAATATACACTACATGGTGCACAACATGTATGTAGTAATACTTTCATTTTTTCACCTCTTTGTTATATATTAAATGTTGGATATCCTAAATGTTTATATGCCGCTGGTAAAACTTGTCTTCCTCTTAATGTTCTTGCAATAAATCCAATTTGTATTAAATATGGTTCATATACATCTTCTATTGTTTCTATTTCTTCTCCAACTGTTGCTGCTAATGCTTCTATTCCAACTGGTCTTCCATTGTATTGAACTATCATTGTATCTAATATTTTTCTATCTATTTCATCTAATCCTAATTCATCTATCTCTAATTTATTCAATGCAAGTTTTGCTAATTTCAAAGTAATTTTTCCATCACCTAACACTATTGCATAATCTCTTACTCTTTTTAATAATCTATTTGCAATTCTAGGTGTCCCCCTTGATCTCCTTGCAATTTCAAATGTTGCTGCTTCTTCTATATCTACATTTAATATTCTACTAGATCTTTTAACAATAGTTGCTAAATCTTCTTCTGAATATAGTTCTAATCTACTTACTATTCCAAATCTATCTCTTAGTGGAGTAGTTAATGAACCTACTTTTGTTGTTGCTCCTATTAAAGTAAATTTTGGTAAATCTATTCTTATAGCTTTACTACTTGGACCTTTTCCAATTATTATATCTAAAGTATAATCTTCCAACGCTGGATATAATATTTCTTCAACAGCTTTACTTAATCTATGAATTTCGTCTATAAATAACACATCGTGTTCTTGCAAATTTGTAAGTATCGCTGCTAAATCTCCTGGTTTTTCAATAGCTGGACCTGATGTTATTTTTATATTTGAATGCATTTCATTTGCAATTATTCCTGATAATGTTGTTTTTCCAAGACCTGGTGGTCCATAAAACAAACAATGGTCTAATGCTTCTTTTCTTTTTTTGGCAGCTTCTATATATATTTTCATATTTTCTTTTACTTTAGTTTGCCCTATATATTCTTCTAATTTTTGCGGTCTTAATGATTTTTCCATATTTTCTTCAGTAAAATTTTCAACTTCTGGATTAGTTAATCTTTCTATTTCCATTTATATTTAATGATTTATGCTATAAATCATTTCCCCCTTTTTTTATATTTTATCTATAAATTCTTTTATAATATTTAACATTTTCTTATTTCCATTTTCTTCTTCTGTATAAGCTTTAAATTTATATTCATTTATTTTTTCTAAAGCTTGTTCTAATTCTTCTACATCTTGTATACCTAAAATATAATTTTTTTCTCTAAAATATTCAATAATTTGTTTTTGATGATTATTAACATGTTCTTGATATTCATGTAATCTTGGTACTGCAATTACTTTTTTACCTTTTTTTATCGAACTTACTATTGATCCTACTCCACCATGTGTAATTATTAAATCTGCCTTTTCTTGATATCTTTCAAGTTCTTCTTGTGGTATTAAATCAAATATTTGCATATTTTTAGATTCATATTTTGTGTATCCTGCTTGTACAATTACTCTTTCTGTTATCAACTTTTTTTCAATTAATTCTTCTATTTTTTCTAATAGTCTATGAAAGCTATTATTTTGTGTTCCTAACAATACTAAAATCATTTATATATCGGACCTCCATATACTGCCTTTGGATATAATTCTAACATTTCTTTCCATTGCACAATAAATAAATCAGCAATTGGATATATTAATCTTCCAGTAGCAGTTTTTTTATTTCTATTTGCAAATGTTTCTATATATATTATTTTACTTCCAAAAATTTTTCCTAAATAACACATTGGACCTGCTGTATGTGTTCCTGTTGTTATTATCACTTTTGGTCTTATTTTTAAGTAATAATACACTGTTTTTAAACATAAGTAAAAATATTTAAATATATAACTAAATAGTTTCGCTCTTGTTCCGTATGGTAGAAAGTCTATTTTTTCTTTGTATTTCTCTTTTAATCCTTCACTAGCTTTATCTTTTTCTGTTATTATATGATATTCATATTCTTCAAATAAAGGTTCTAATTGTAATAATTCACTTAAATGTCCACCTGTACTTGATATAAATAATACTTTTTTCTTTTTCATATTTTAAAACCTTCTTTATTATTTTAACTTTTATAATTATATCTTTTTTCATATTATATGTCTAGTAATATGAAGAAAAATACAGTTGAATAGAACTGTATTTTATCTTTTAATCATCTTTTATTAAGCTCTTGGATGTGCTTTTTTATAAATATCTTTTATTCCTTCATCTTGAAATTGCATATAAACTTGTGTTGATGAAATATCTGAATGCCCTAACATTTTTTGAATCGATTTTAAATCTGCTCCATTTTGTAGTAAATGTGTTGCAAAAGAATGTCTTAATACGTGTGGTGTAATATCTTTTGTTATATGCGCTTGGTCTTTATAATATTTTATAATTTTCCAAAATCCTTGTCTTGTTAATCTTCCACCATTAAGGTTTACAAATAATGCTTTTTCATCGTCGTTTTTTATCAATATGTTTCTAGCTTCTTCAACATATTCCTTTAATGCTTTTAAAGACATACTTCCAAGTGGAATTGTTCTTTCTTTGTCTTTGTCTTCACTTTTGCAAACCACATATCCTTCTTCTAGATTAACATCATCAATATTTAGTGAAATAATCTCTGTTACTCTCATTCCTGTGGCATAAGCAAATTCTAGCATAGCCTTATCACGAGTTCCTTTTAAATCCACATCTTTTGGTTGGTCTAATAATAATGCTACTTCTTTAGAAGTTAATACACTTGGAACTCTTTTTTCAATTTTAGGAGCTTGAACATTTGCTGTTGGATCTTTTTTTAATCTTTTTCTTTTGATTGCAAATTGATAAAAAGAACGAATAGATGCTAAACATCTTGATATACTTGATGCTTTTTTTCCGTTTTCCTGAAGTTCTTTTATATAATCTAATATATCTTCTTCTACTACTTTATTATAAGGTATTCCATAGCTTTCAAGATACATTCTAAATTGTTTCAAATCTCTTTTATAAGATTGTAAAGTATTTTGTGATAATTTTTTCTCGTTTTCTAAAAAATCAAAAAAATATTTTAATTGTCTTTCCATTTCATTTTACCCCTTATCATTTTAAATAATATATTTACATAAACTATATATGTTATATCAAACAATCCTTAAAAAGTAAATAGATTTTTTTATTTTTTTAAAAATATTTAATAATCCATTTTAATATCCCTACAGAAATAAATATTTCAATCATTGATGAAATTATTAACAAAAGAATCATAATTATACAGAAAATAGTATGTCTTACAATTTCTAATTTTATGTTTTCTTTCCTATTATCTTTCATTATTGATTTATATAATTTTAATCCGCTAACTCCTAATCCTAATAAAACTGGTACAAATAATAAACTTTGTAAAAATAATGATGTTAATACAAATATTAAACCTTTACTTATCCCCATAATGCTAATACAGGCTGATATTGTAAAACCTAAACAAAATCCTCTATATAGTATTATTCCTAATACTATTGGTATTCCGAATTACCGTTGTTCCAAAAAACCATACAGTAAGAGCTAATGTAATATTTTGCGAAACACTGTTTTTTAATAGTTCTATCTGTTTTAAATCTTTAATTGTTTTTATGCTTTCAATGAATTTGTTAATATATTCTTTAATTTCTATTATTTTTTCATTTTGAATATTATTTACACAAAATACACCTAATATAACTCCCATTATAAAAATTATCATTACTAATAAATATTCTTTTTTATTATTTATTATATGTTCTTTTATTATATTTTTTAATCTATTTCCTTTTTCTTTCATCTAAAAATCTCCTTATCTTTTATACATAATGTGTATTCGATAAAGAGATTTTTAGAACTTATATATTCTTTCTTTTTTACTTTTATTTTTTATTAACAGAAACTTTTCCGTAGTTACCTCCACCGCCTGATTGTACTTTACAGTTTCCACTTCTTGCATTGTCAATATTATTAGCAATTTTTTCACCTACAACCATTTCTAAATCATCCTTTGATAATTTATGTAAAATATTCATCTCTGTTTCAAAAGTATCTAATAATTTTGTTATTGTCTTTCCACCTACTCCTGGAATAAATCCAAGTGGTATTTGATATATGTATGGTGGTCTGTTTTCTGGACTTTTTGTTTCTTTTTTATCTTTTATTAACTCAATTCTATCAAAAACTCCAAAAGTAACATTTTTTCCTCCACACATTGGACAAGTTTCAACGGGTTCTTTTGTTTCTATTGATTTTTCACAATCATCGCAATATGTTCTATGATATTTACCTAGTTTTGGATCTAATCCATAATTTGCTACAATTCCTCTACCATCTTCACTTTTTAATGCTTTTACTAATTCTTTAAATGAAATATCTTCTACTCTCATTTTGTTATATTCTCTAGCAATTTTAGGTAAAGAATGCGCATCTGAATTTGTTAAAAATGTTCTGTTTTCTAATTCTGATATCATGTCTGCTAAATATGTATCTGAACTTAACCCTAATTCAATAGCAAATATTTTATCAAATTTTTCTTTAAATATATTTTCTAACCTATCAGTACAATTTCCATAATAACTCTTGTGTGGTGTAAATACATGTGCAGGTACTAAAATACCATTATATTTTTCTACAATGTCTATTAATTCATATCCTGATAAATCAGTTCTTTGTGTACTTAATGTAATATTTTTCAAATGATGACTTAATTCATTAGAAAATGCTTTTACATCACTTAAATGTGGAAAATAACAACAATTATGTGCGCTTCCACATTTGCCATTTCTTCCTTTTTCTGATGTTTCTACTTCACTTCCTAGTATTATACATACTTTATCTTTATATATAATACCTCCTTCTTCTAATTCATACGCATCTCCTGTTTTTAAAAAGTTTTCTATATCCTCTATTACATACGGTGATGCACAATCTATTATTCCTACTACTTGTATTCCTTTTCTATCAGCACATTCTTTTGCTATATTAGCAAAATTTAATGATTTTGCTGCTGTTATTTTTATTGGTTTTCCATTTTCACTTCTTCCTATGTGTACATGTAAATCTGCAAATATTTCGTACATTATTTTACTCCCTAATTTCTTCTATTCTTTCATCCATGTGATTCATTATTTTTCGTGCTGTTTCTTTACTAAATAACGGCCTATTTGGATTTTCTAATTTATCAAACATTTCATTTGTTTCTTTTATCATTTGTTTTGCAATTAAATTATCAACTTTAGGTTCATATTCATAAACAACTTTTTTTATAAAGTTTGTTAAGCTTTCTTCTTCATTATGTATTTTAACTAATCTTCTTAATGCTGTCATATTTACTAAATCATTCATTTCTATTTTTTCCATAAAATTAACAAAATCTATAAAAGTTTCTAAATATCTATTATAGTAGTCTTTTAGGTTTCTATGTTCTAATAATACTAATGCCTCATCAGGTTTAAATCCAATTCTTTCTGGTCTATCAAGTAACATTCCACCAAATTGATCTACTAATTCTAAGATGTCGCTTTCTCGTTCTCTCGGATTACTTTGACTATATCTATTTATTTCTTCACACATTTTACAAAAGTTTTTATTAAATCCTAAATTTTGAACATATTCAGCACCTTTTTTAGCATAAGTATGTACACTTTCTAAATCTTGAGCATTATCAATTTTTTTACAATTACATAATAAACTAGCTGTTATGATCTTATTATTATCCACTTCTATTCTTGCATAATTTAAAAACATTCTTAATATTTCTGTTTTTAAAATTACTGATTTATCAAAAAAAACTTTATTTTTTTTTGATAAATAATATACTATTTCCATTTTTGCTGCTATGTCTTTTTCATCTAATAAATATTCTGCAAAAGTTTGCATATTGTGCCTCCTTAAAATCTATATATACAATTTTATTATAATAAAAAACATATAATAATTCAATATTTTTAAATTATGTAATATAAATGTAATATTTCTATAAGGTTTTTATTGCATTTCGTGCCATTTCATCACATCTATTATTAAGTTCGTTATCACTATGTCCTTTTACTTTTATAAAATTGACTTTATGTATTTTTGTTAGAGAATATAATTCTTGCCATATTTCTTTGTTTTTTACAGGTTCCTTTCCTGCTGTTCTCCAATTATTTTTTACCCAATTATAAATCCATCCTTGTTTAAATGCATTTACTACATAAGCACTATCACTATATAAATCTACTTCACATGGGAATTTTAATAGTTTTAATCCTTCTATTACTGCTGTTAATTCCATCACATTATTTGTAGTATCATTTTTTGCACCTGATATTTCTTTTTTATTTTCTTTATATAATAGCACTGCTCCCCATCCTCCTGGTCCTGGATTTCCCGAACATGCTCCATCAGTATATATTGTTACTTTTTCCATATTAACTTCCTTCCATTGTTTTTTTAGTATTTTTATGATAATATTATAGCAGTTATTTAAATTATTTACAAGGAAGGAGAATTGTTATGGGAAAAGTTTTAGGTATTGTTGCTGAATATAATCCATTTCACAATGGACATTTATATCATTTGGAACAATCAAAAAAATTAACTTCATCTAATTACACCGTCGCTGTTATTAGTGGTAATTTCACTCAACGTGGTTCAACTTCTTTAATTGATAAATGGTCTCGTGCTGAAATGGCTTTACAATCTGGCGTAGATTTAGTTATAGAACTACCTTTACTATATGCAATTTCAAGTGCTGAAAATTTTGCAGATGGTGCTATTAAAATTTTAGATTCTATGAAAATAGTAGATTATGTTTCTTTCGGTTCCGAAACTTCTAATGTAGATGTTTTATCTCAAATTGCTGATATTCTATATAATGAACCTAAAGAATATAAATCAATTTTAAGTAATGAACTACAAAAAGGCTTATCTTTTCCTAAAGCTCGTGAAAATGCATTACTTATGTATTTTAATGATATTTCAAAATATGCAAATATTCTTTCTTCTCCTAATAATATTTTAGGTATTGAATATATAAAATCTTTAAAAAAACATAAAAGTAATATTCAACCTATTTCAATTGCTAGATTTGAATCAGGTTATAATGATATTACTTATTCAGAAAATATTGCTAGTGCTACTGCTATTAGAAATATTGTTAAAAATAATGGTTTCGATATTCTAAAAAAGCTTTTGCCTATTTCTAATTATAAAATATTAATGGAAAATATAAAAATTGGTCATGTTATTCCTGATTTATCTGTTTTTGAAAAACAAATAATATATAATTTAAGAAAAATGAGTATTTCAGAGATTGCAAATTTGCCTGATGTTTCAGAAGGTTTGGAATTTTCTATTAAAAAAGCTGCAAATTCTTGTAATTCTATTGTTGAATTTTTAGATATTGTTAAATCTAAAAGATATACTTCAACAAGACTTCAAAGAATTTTACTTTATTCTTTATTGGATATTACAAAAAAGGATATTGAATTATCTAAAAAAACTAATCCTTATATTAGAGTTTTAGGATTGAATAATAAAGGAAAATATTTGCTTTCGGAAATTGCAAAAGCTAATCCTAAATTAGAAATAATTACTTCTGTTAAAAGATTTATGGATACGAATAATAAAAAGAATTTAAAATATATGTTAGAAAAAGATATCTATGCTACTAATGTTTATACTATAGGATATGAATATGATTCTTTGAGCAATTTAGATTATACTAAAAAAATAATTGTAATATAAAGTAGAAAATCAATAAGTTTTCTGCTTTTATTTTATATCTACTTGAAGAAATATTAATAATAAAGTATAATAGTCAAAGTTTTTATTTATAAAGAAGGTGAAAAAATGTTTTCAGAAATGGGAAAATATGATTCTTGTGGATTATTTACCAAAGGTCATTTTATTTTGTTTTCAATAACAATTATTTCAATAGTAATTGCATTAAAAAAGACATATCATAAAAACAAAGAATATGTTTATAAAATAATAAAAAATTTAACATTATTTATATGTATATTAGAAATATTTAAGATACTATTAACTTTAAAATCCAATCCTCTTACTGCGGTAAATACTTATTTACCTCTATATTTTTGTAGTATTTTAATATATGCTGGTTTAATGAGTTCTTTTGGTAAAGGATTAGTTAAAAGGACGGGAGATGTTATTTTATCTACTGGTTGCTTAGTAGGTGGAATTATATTTATTATATTTCCAACTACTTCTCTTCCTATGTACCCTGCTTTTCATTTTTTTAGTATACATAGCTTTTTATTTCATGGTATTATGATTTATTTAGCTCTTTTATTAAATATTACTATGTACATAAAACTTGATAAGAGTGATGTTAAATATTTTTCAACTTTTATAGGTATAATGTCTTTGGTTGCACTTATAATTAATCATATATTTGATTCAAATCTTATGTTCATATCAAAAAATTCACCAGGAACTCCTATTAGTATTTTGTATAATTTAACTAATGGTTCAATTTTATTTAATATAATAATGATATTAGCTCAAATGACATTACCTTTTTATATTGTCTATTTTTTTGCTAGTAAATTTTATAAAAATAAAACAGAATTTTTTAAAAATTAAATTTTTATATGAATAAAACTTTCCAATTTTGACATAATAAGAATAAACATAATTTAAAAGGAGGAAAGTTATGAAAGCAACTGGAGTTGTAAGAAGAATAGATGATCTAGGTAGAGTAGTTATTCCTAAAGAAATTAGAAAAACATTAAGAATAAAAGAAGGTGAACCTTTAGAAATATTTACTGATAGAGAAGGTCAAGTTATATTAAAAAAATACTCTCCTATCGGTGAGTTGTCTGAATTCGCTTCTGGTTATGCGGAAACTTTATCGAAAACTACAGGACATATTGCTTGTATTACAGATAAAGATACTATAATCGCTGTATCTGGTGGTTCTAAAAAAGAATTTCTTGAACAAGATATTAGTAAAGAGTTAGAGCAACTTATGGAAGATAGAGAAATTTATACTAGCAAAGAAAACAGCGATAAAGCAGTACCAATTACAAAAAATAATATAACTGATAGAACTAATAATGCTCAAGTCGTTTGTCCTATCATATCAAATGGAGATACTATAGGTTCTGTTATTCTCATTTCAAAAGAAACAAATAAAAAAATGAATGAAGTTGAAAAAAAGGTAGCCCAATCTGCCGCAACATTCTTAGGCAGTCAAATGGATATATAATAAAAAAACAAGTCTTAATTTTATTTTTTGAATTTCGACTTGTTTATTTTTATTTTTATTTTTTCCTTATTTTTTTTCTTCTTTCTTTTCTTCTTTCTTTTCTGCATCTTTTATTCCAGTTGAAAATTTTATTTTATAATCCTCCGCCATAATCCCTATTGTATTTGCAAAATCTTTTAACATTACAATCTTTATTGTCGTACTCTTTCCTTTTACATAATCATCTATTATTTGTTTTAATTGTTTTAAATTTTTCATTTCTGGTTCTAATAATTTAAAATATTTTTCATGTCTATCTAATAATTTTTCTTTTATTAAAACAATGTCTTCATTACTTGCACATGATATTCTTTGGAATAATTGAAATGGATCGTAATATTTAAATATTGGAATATCCATACAATATTTATCAAATTTTTCATAGAATTGCTCCATTCTAATTGGAATAAATTTCATAATACCTTCAGCTTTTTCTTTGTACATTTTTCCTTGTAGTTGTTCATTTAATGTATAAAAGTGTTTTAGTATATCTTCCATATCTTCTGCTACTTCTTCAATTGCAATTTTTCCTAACTCTTCCTCAACATTATCACAATATTCTGATGTTAAAGAAGAAATATTCATCCCGTCGAAAAATATTGTTTTTAATGTTTTCAAATCATAATCTATTAAACCTTTTCTAGAAAAATAACTAAAGTATGCAAATAATTTAACAATATCTATTAATGGTATTTCTCCTCTTTTTACATTTTCAATAACTTCTTTTATAACATTATCAAATTGATCATCTGAAATTTTCCAATACTCTTCTGTAAGAAGTCTTTTATAAGAAGGTAATTTTTCAGTATCAATTGTATTTCTAATAGTTTCCATATTTTCTTTAAATATTTTCATATCAAAAATTCTAGTTCTCACATAATATTCAATAAATTTAAAAAATCTATATTCTGATTTAAAATTATAATAATAATTATTGTCAAATTCTTTTATATAAAATTGTCTATTATCCATTAAAATTCTAGAAGATACCAATATTGACTTATATTCTTCGTTATCTTTTATATTTATAAATTTATCTTTTGTAATTTTTCCTGCTTTAATTTCAAAAGATATAGCTATTGTAAATATAAGCATTGTTTGCATAACTCTGTGATTAGTATTTGGATATGATTTGTTAACCATTTCATATATCTTTTTAAAATCATTTAATGCATGTTTTAAAATCCTTAAATTTCTAGTTCCGCTTTTGTTAAATGTAGAAATGATTAAATTGGTATTTTCTCTTAAAAATCTAATTAGATCTGGATTACTTTCATATCTCATTAAAATACCATTTATAATATAATCAAATTTTGGTGCATATTCAAAAGTTTCACCTATTAATTTTTCTTTTATTCTTTCATAATCATTTGCTTTATCAAATACATGCTCTATTTTATCTTGTATTTTCTCTACCATAGGTTTATCAGCTTTGTTTAGTTCATTTTGCTTATCTAATAAATATGTTGCTATAAATGTTTTCATTTCAATATTAGAACTTTTTAATTTAGTTGAAAGTTCTTTTTCATTACATATAATAATCGTTTTTATATGGTCATGTTCTACAAAATTATTTATATATCCTAATATATCGATTACATCAACATTTGCTCTTTCTAGATCATCAAAGCATAAAACTTTATCATCTGTTGAAAAAAATTCAGCATAATCAATCTTGTCACCATTTTCTGTTACACCAAAAAAATTAGCCATATCAATTCCTGTCTTTGCATATTCAGGTATTGTTGTTTGTTCATTATTATTCATAAACTTTCTTAAATTTTTATCCATTAATTGAGTAGTTTCTATAAAAATTTTCTTACTAATTTCTTCAAGATTTGATATTCCATATAAAGACATATATATAGGTGTAAACGTTTTTCCATTTATACTTATTGTTTCTATTTTTTTACGAATTTTATTATTCCAAAAATAAGTTTTTCCAGATCCCCACTCACCATTTATCATAATTGCATAATCTGTATAATCTGACCTAATATAATCCAAAATACTTTCTACTAATTCTTCCATATTTCCTCCATATTTTTCATAATTTTATCTCATTGTAATAATAATTTATAAATTTATCTTTCTTTAATCCTTAGCAATAGTCATAACTCCTATTTTTTTAGGATTTGCTTCTTTTATAACTTTACAGCATTCTCTTGCTGTACTTCCAGTTGTATATACATCATCAATTAATAAAATAGATTTATTCTCTAACTTAGATTTATCTAATATTTTATATGCTCCTTTAATATTTTTTTCTCTTTCGCTTTTATTCAACTTACTTTGCTCTATAATATTATTAACTTTTATTAAATTATTATTAGATAATTCTAAATTAATCTCTCTTCCAAAATTTTTTTCTATATTTCCATTTTTAAAATTATATTTATTAACAATAGATTTCTTATACTGTCTAATCAACTCTTTTGCTAATAATTCTGACTGATTAAACCCTCTTTCCTTAAATCTATTTTTGCTAATCGGAACTGGAATAATTGTATCATAACTTTTTAAAAATTTAAACAAATTCTCATTTTTTATAAAAAATTTCACAAAAGTTTTATATAAAAAAGATAAATCATTAAACTTATAATCTAAAATCAATCTTCTAACAACATCTTCATACTTAAAAAAATACAAATGCTCCGAAAAAAAATTAAGATTTGAATCATATTTATCAACAGTAAATTTTTCCTTAGATTTCAACAAATTATAACATTTCACGCACAAAAAATCCATATCAAACTTTCCACAAACACCACATTTATGTGGAAAAATCCAGTTTGACACATTATGGGGACAGTCTTTAAAGTGTGTCATTTTTTATGCTCCTATATAATTTTGATTTACTTATCTTTAATGCTTCTGCTATTTCTTTTTTAGTAAAGTTGTATTTTTGAATTGATAAATATGAGATGAATTTTTGAATTAAACGTCTATTTTTTATTATTCTTTCTAAAGTTGTGCTTTCTTTTATTAAAAATTCTTCTAAAACTTTTGATAATAATATTTTTTTATAATTTTCTGTCTTGTTTGGAAATGTTGCTGAATTTATATGATTTAAAAAATTTTCATTTTGAAACATTAATTTAAAATATTGTGAATTGATTAAAAATTTTTGATTAATAAAATCATTGTATGAAGAATATATATATTCATTTACATTATTTACAATTCCAGCTTTTACTGGATTCATAAATATATATTTCATGCATATATATAATTGTTTTTCATTGTATATTGCTTTTGTTGTAAATCGATTTCTAAATACGATTCCAACTCTATTTCTAGACTTGTTATAATAAGTGGCATACAACATGTTTACTTTTTGCATAAACTTGCTTAAATTATTAATTTCGTCACTATATAGTAGTAAATGTGCATGATTATCCATTATGCAATATGCTAATATATCTATTTTAAAAATTTTATAGTATTTTTTTAATAGATATATATAATATGCTTTATCTTTTGCATTTTCAAATATAAATTCTTTATTTATTCCTTGTACCATATTATGTGATACAATTTTATTAAAAGTTTCTCTACTTGTACGTGCCATTTTTTATTTTCCTT
>SAMEA104404097__coassemble_1831_pt1 | contig 16275 bp, 17 predicted proteins | sample SAMEA104404097__metabat2_low_PE_006 | metagenome-assembled genome bin SAMEA104404097 (sample SAMEA104404097) | Balaenoptera acutorostrata
TATTGCGTACATTTAAAATGCACCTCCCTTATTTGTATACTCGCTAATCCTTAAAAAAGGTAATTAAACTTAATTAATCTTTTTGAACCTTGACTAAGCGGATTACAGTTACTTATTTTAACATACTTCTGCACATTTGTCAATCGTTTTTCATCTATACTTCAAATATATTTGCTTTTAACATAATTTTTGTTATTTTACTTTTGTCTTCTAAAGAAACATCCCATGTACTTCCTGTTATAGACCTGCCTTTTATATACTCTCTTTTAGGTTCTCCTAAAATCTTGCATAATTTTCTTTGCAAACTTATCTTATTAGTATATATGGATAATATTTTTTCACTATATAGTACATTTACCGTAGTTTCAGTTTCACACTTATTAGCTTCTTTGTATATTTTATTTCTCTTTGCTTTTTTATCTATATCTTTTTTATTAACTGTTAACTTTTTCTTGGTTTTACCTGTCAATTTTTTCACCCTCATACTTTTTCAAACTCTTTATTTGCTTATTTTATCATACTTTTAGAGATTTATCAACATAAAATATCTATATTACTATATCATTAATATTAGTAACCATTTTTGCACCTTGCTTTATTAATTCATTTGTACCTACTGAATTAATAGAATTTATATTTCCTGGTACCACATAAACATCTCTTCCTTGTTCTAATGCAAAATCAACTGTTATCATTGTTCCGCTTTTTTCTTTTGCTTCAACAACAATGATTCCTTTACTAATTCCACTAATAATCCTATTTCTTGCTGGGAAATTCATTTTTAACGGTTTTGTACCTAAAGGATATTCTGATATTATCGTACCATTATTATTTATTATTTCATTTGCCAATGTAATATTTTCTTTTGGATATATAAGATCTAATCCGTTTCCAACAACTGCAATAGTTTTACCTTTTCCTTCTAAACATCCTATATGTGAAATACTGTCTATTCCTCTTGCTAATCCGCTAACTATTGTCACATTTTTTTCTCTAGACAATTTATATGAAAAATAATTTGCAACTTTTTTGCCATATTCAGTCGCCTCTCTGCATCCAACTATAGCTATTTTTTTATCATTTAAAATTTCTTTATTTCCTCTTATATATAAAGAAATAGGCGGATCATAAATTTCCCTTAATTCTTCTGGATATTCTTTATCATTAATATTTACAATATCTATATTATTTTTTTCCATATATTTTATATGTTTATCAACTTCTTTCTTTAATTCTTTATTCAATATGCTTTCAATTGTTTTTTCTCCTATCCCATTAACTTTAATTAAATCTTTTTCTTTTAAATTATATATTTCTTTAGGATTTTTATATATTTTTAATAATTCTATTTTTTTCTTTATTCCTAATCCTTTTATTAAGCTTAACCATATCCAATACTTTTTATTTTCTATATCTTTCATTTTCCTCCTTAAAATACAAAAGAGCATTTTTTTATAAATGCCCCCATTTTTATTTGTTTTGTTGTTTTGCTGCTTTGATTACATTGTTCATTAGCATAGCTATTGTCATCGGTCCTACTCCTCCTGGTACCGGTGTTATATAACTTGCTTTTTTTTCAACATTTTCAAAATCAACATCTCCTGTTAATTTTCCATCTTCCCCTCTATTTATGCCAACATCAATTATAATTGTTCCTTCTTTTACCATATCTGCTTTTACAAATTTCGATTGTCCTATCGCTGATATTATCACATCAGCTCTTTTAGTATGTTCTGCTAGATTTTTTGTTTTTGAATGACACACTGTTACTGTTGCATTTTTTTGTAAGCAACATTGTATTAAAGGTTTTCCTACAATATTACTTCTTCCTAAGATTACAACATCTTTTCCTGTTAAGTCTATATTATATTCTTCAAACATTCTCATTACTCCGTATGGTGTACATGATACAAATGTGTCTTCTCCTATACATAATTTCCCTATACTTGATGGTGTAAAGCCATCTACATCTTTAGCGTATGTTATTGCCTTAAATGCTTCATTTATATCTAAATGTTTTGGTATTGGACTTTGAAGTAATATTCCATTTACTTCTTTATCATTGTTTAACTTTTTTATTAGTCCAATCAACTCTTCTTGTGTTGTTTCATCTCCTAATAAATATTCTTCATATTCAACTCCTACATCATTACATGCTCTACTTTTATTTCTAACATATACTTTTGATGCTGGATTATTTCCTACCATTATCACTGCAAGTTTTGGATTAATTCCTTTTTCTTTTAATTTATCACATTCTACTTTTAATTCTTCTCTTGTTTTTTTAGCTAATGCTTTTCCATCTATTATAATTGACATTCCACATTCCATCCTTTTATCATTTTCTATGATTCGTTTTTTCTATATCTTTTAATTTTTCTTTTATCTTTTCTAATGCAATTTTTCTTGCACTTATTTCATTTTTTTCTTTTTGTGATAATTCTGCTAATGTCTTTCCATTTTCCAACTCAAATATTTCATCAAACCCAAATCCATTTTTTCCTCTTGGTTTTTTAGCTACATACCCTTCAATACATCCTGTCTCACAAGTAGCATTTTTACCATCTGATATTGCAATAGCCGTTGTAAATTTTATTTTTCTATTTTCTTTACTTACACCTTCTAGCTTTTCTATTAACGCTAAATTTCTTTCTCTATCTGTTCCCGAATGCCATCTTCTTGTTTGTACTCCAGGAAATCCATTTAAATATTCTATTTCTATTCCAGAATCATCTGACATACACATTCTATTAAGTTCTTCTGCTATTGTTTTAGCTTTTTTTATTGCATTCTCCTTAAATGTTTCTTTATCTTCTTCAACGTCTATATCTAATCCTAATTCTTTGATTGAAACTATTTTATAATCTGTTAAGATTTCTTGAGCTTCTTTTATTTTTCCTTTATTTCCTGATGCTATTACTATCTCTTTCATAATTTTTTTCCTTTTCTATTCTTTCATATTCCAAAATAGAGTATATCATTTATTTATTTTTTATGCACTATTTCTAATAAAACTTTTAATATTTTAATCTAAATTACTTACTTTATATTCAATATCTTCCATATTTGGATACATTTCTTTAACTCTTTTCAATGTTAACATCAATACTTTTGGTTGCGGATTTTTCTTATTATCTGTTATTAATTTTTGTGTATAACAATTTTCAGCTGTTTTAAAAAGTAAATATCTATTTCCTACATAAGTATAATATATTTGATATCCATTCTTTAAATCTAACCACATTTGTTCAAAACTGTATTTTTCCATATTCTCTCCTTTTGACACACTTTAATGACTGTCCCCAAAATGTGTCATTTTATCATTTTTTCAAATTCTTCTTCTGTAATTATTGTAACTCCTATATTTTGTGCTTTGGTTAATTTACTTCCTGCCTCTTCTCCTGCTAATACATAATTTGTTTTTTTAGATACAGAACCTGATGTTTTTCCTCCTAAGCTTTCTATTATATTTGCCGCTTCTTGTCTAGTGTATTTTTCTAAACTTCCTGTTAATACGAATGTTTTTCCTTCAAATCTATTGTCTGTATTTTCTTCTTCAAGACTTTTCATGTTGACTCCTGATCCTTTTAGTCGATTAATTAAGTCTATTGTTTGGTCTTGTAAGAAAAATTCTCTTATGCTATTTGCTGCAATTGGTCCTATGTCATTTATTTGACTTAGTTCTTCGAATGTTGCATTTATTAAATTATCCATTGTTTTATATTTTCTTGCTAATATTTTTGATACTTTTGTTCCAATATGTCTTATACCTAAAGCTGTTATTAATTTGTATAAATCATTTTCTTTACTTTTATTGATACTGTCTATTAAATTTTGTGCGAATTTTTTACCATTTTTCTTTAATGATGCTATTTCGTCAAATGTTAATGTATATATATCAGCAATATTTCTTATTAATTCTTTTTCTAATAATTGTGCAATAATGCTTTCACCTAATCCATCTATGTTCATTGCTTCTCTTGAAACAAAATGAACTAGATTTCTAAGTAATTTTGCTGGACATTCTATACCTGTACATCTAACAGCTGCTTCTCCTTCTTCTCTTACTGCCTCTGCTCCACATACTGGACATATTCTTGGCATTTCAAATTTAACTTCTTTTCCAGTTCTCTTTTTTACTTTGACTTCTACAATTTCAGGAATTACATCTCCTGCTTTTTGAATAACAACTGTATCTCCTACTCTTATATCTTTTTCTTTAATAAAATCTTCATTATGAAGTGTTGTTTTAGATATTGTTGAACCTGCAACTTTTACTGGTTCTAGTATGGCCATTGGTGTTATAACCCCTGTTCTTCCTACTTGACACACAATATCCTTTACTATTGTTTCTTTTTGCTCTGGTGGATATTTATACGCTACTGCCCATCTTGGTGTTTTAGCAGTTGTTCCAAGTATTTCTCTAAATTTTAAATCATCAACTTTTACAACAGCACCATCTATTCCATAAGTTAGATTTTCTCTATCTTCCCCTATTTTTTCTATTGCTTTATTTATTTCTTCTTGATTATTGCAATAAATTCGAACTGGATTTACATTAAATCCTAGACTTTCTAAGTATTCCAATTCTTCATAATGTGAATTAAATTCTTTTCCTTCTATTTTTTGTACATTAAATATATATATATCTAATGGTCTTGTTTTAGTTATTTTTGAATCTAATTGTCTTAAAGAACCTGCTGCCGCATTTCTTGCATTTGCAAATAATTCTTCCTCGTTTTCTTCTCTTTCTTGATTCATTTGTTCAAAATCTTTTTTTGATATAAAAACTTCTCCTCTTACTGTAATATCTATTTTATCTTTCAATTCCATTGGTATTGTTTTTATCGTTTTTAAATTTTCAGTAACATCTTCTCCTACTAATCCATTTCCTCTTGTTGCTCCTCTTACAAATTTACCATTTTTATATTCTAATGCTGCTGATAATCCATCTATTTTTGTTTCTACTACATATTTTCTATTTTCAATATTTTTTTCTACTGCTTTTTCATTTATTTTACTAATATATTCTTCTACTTCTTCAAAACTAAATACATCTTGTAAACTTTGAAGTGGTACTTCATGTTCTACTTTTTCAAAGCCTTCTTTAACATGTCCTCCAACTTTTTGTGTTAAAGATTCTTTTGAATTAAATTCTGGATATTCTTTTTCTAAATTTCTTAATTCAACCATTAACATATCATATTCAAAATCTGATATTTCTGGTTTATCCTCATCATAATATCTTTTGGCATGATATTCTGCTTGTTTTCTTAACTCTTCAATTCTTTCTTTTGCTTGTTTCTTATTCATTAATAGCACCTCTATTTGTTTTTATTTTATTCTTTGTTTTCTGTTCCTATTATATACAATAACTAAAAAAAAATAAAGTAATTTTTTTAATTACTTTATTTTTATATAATTCATAATTTATTTCATATTTTTTTCATATCTTTTTTTTCATATCTTTTTTCATATCTTTTTTCATGTCTTTTTTCTTCATTTCTTATAAAGATATATTCTAATGAATCTAGATTTTTATATTATTTTCATTATTATAATTATTGCTTATCTTTATTCAAAATAATTTCTCCTTCTTCATATTCTTCTGGCTTTAATCCCAATCTTGTTTTCATATAACTAATCAAAGAAAATGTTAGTACAAAAGAAAATAATCCTGTAATAATTAATGCATTCGATGCATTTGTTATATTTATAATGTAAGCTCCTATAAAGCTAACAATTGCTCTAAAAAAGTTTCTACTAATCTCATTCATCGCAATAATTTGAGTTAATACTTTTGTATTTGTAAAATTTCCTAAATATCTACTTATTAAAACTTCACTTAATCCTTTTCCAAAATATGTAAAAATAAGAAATATAGACATAATTATTAATGACATTATATATGATAAATGTAAGTTTCCTACTATTCCCGCTAATGTAATTGATGTTGTAATAATTATTAATATCGTTGAAAGTCCTTTATTTCTAAATATTTTATGAAATTCAAATTGTAATTTAGCACCTTGTGCTACTGCAAGACTCAATATAGCTGCAATTGTAGTAATTATTGGTGCAGGTGCACCAATATCAATAAATAGTCCATTTTTATATATTCCTACTAAAGATAATATCCCCCATACTATTCCACTATATAAAAATATACTTCTTAATCTTTGTGAATTAATTATAAATTTAATCGTACTATTAAAATCTTTTACATATTTCTTTGCTCTTTCAATTGTTGTCATTTTTTTCCTAATTCTAAATCTTTTCATTTCCTCAAAACCTAAAGAAATTATTGTTGCAGTTACAGCAAAACACAATGAACATATCATAGGTGCGTATGGATTTATAACATATAATAATCCAGCAAAAATAGAAGTTATTGCATTTAAGTAATGATAATTCATCGCTCCTTTACCTTCTACTTTAGAAAATATGTCTCCTTTTTTCTTTGTTTCCGGAATTGAATATTGTAATAATGCTGTATCTGAAATATTTTTAAACGAAAAACATAAAGCACTAACAAATTGTGCTAATATCAAATCTTTTAATGTATTAGTTCTCAAAATTAATAATAAAAATATAATATTAAATATATTAGCTACAATAGTACATTTTCTAGTTCCTATTTTATCTATGATAATACTTGCAGGTATTTGCATAAGCATCATAAATGTAGCAAAAAATGCACTTCCTAAAACAAAACTAGATGCAGTTAAACCTTTTACTTCTGTTAAAAACAAATACTCTATGGCATAATAGAATATCAAATCCATAGAAACAGATCTATATATTGTATATAATTTTATATTTTGTTTTCTAGCTTCAACTAATTCTCTATTTAATTTTAAATTCATTTTTATCTTTCCTTTTGTATTTAATTTTTTTCTTCTTCTTGCATTTTTGTTTCTTCTATCATTGTTTTCTCTATATCTTCTTTCTCTTTTTTCTCTATTGTATCTTTTTTTATTGTTTTTCTTCTTTTTATTTTTATGTTTATTTTAGGAAATTCTATATTTTCTTTTCCTATTTTAAATAACATACTTAATGTTTTATGAATCATTTCTTTAGTTTCTTGAGATAAATTTTGATATGTCTTTATCATTATTTTTGAATTAGAATATAACCTACTTCCTATATCTTGCATTGTTTCCGCTTTAGTAGCATATAAAATTTCAAATAAACAATCAAAAAATTCTGCTCTTTGTTCATTACTTACTTCTTCTAACCAATTTGAAATTGTTTTATCTATAAATACACTAGAATTTGTTGGTTCTGTTTCTATAAACTTGTCGCCTAATATTTCCCAACTATATATATCATGTTGCATCAATCCAACTTGATTACTTTTAACAACAGTCGTAGTTTCTTCACTATTCAATAATCTTCCTATTACTGATGACTGTGGAATATATCTATGTACTTTTCCTAAAATATTTTTATATTCAGGTGATTCGATTATTCTTTTTACAAATCCTGGCCCTTCAATATTATATACTTTTATAATTCTTTTTTGAATTTTATAATTACAAAATGCTGCAGCATAAACAGCTAAATTTCCTCCTTTAGAATGTCCTCCTATTCTAATTTTTCCTTTTATCCTTTTAGTAACATATTCTAAATATTTAACAGAATCTAATTGTGCTGGAACTAAATCTGTAAAACTCATATTTGCATTTTCTTTCCATCCTACTATTGTATTATCTGTTCCTCTAAATGATACATATATTGTCTTATCAGGCAATATAACTGTAATTGCTGAAAATTGTTTTTCCTCAACATTATCTATTTTGTTTATATATTCAGTTACTTTTACATTTCCAAATCTAACACTATTAGCTAATACCTCAAATAACTTTGCATCAGCATCCCATAATATTTTTTTATCATTATCAGATTTTAAATATCTTTCATAAGCATCTTTTATAGTTATACATTCATGTTCTTTTAATAACTTATCAAACGGAAAATATGATAATCGAGCCAATATTAAATTATCTATTTCATTAAATTCAACTTTTCTTAAATCAATATCTCTCCATGCCATATAATCAAAAATGTTTGCCATTTTAATCCCTCCATTATTTTTTGATAAATTTAATTATCTGTTCTGCAAGTATATTTTCTTTTCCTTGATATCCATGATTTGCTCCATCTATAAAGTTAATATCTTTATTTTTATTTTTTATTATATGATTTAACTTTTCTACTAATTCATCTGCTTTTTGTAATATCATTTCATTATCATTTCCCCATCTCATAAACAATGGAACTTCTATTTTATTTAATATTTCTAATTTATTATCACAACTATAATTTGCAAAATCTATTTTTTCATTATATTTTGCATAACGTAAAAATGTTTTAGCACTAACCGGATGTATAAAAGCTCCTTGAGGCATTAATTCAAATGTATTACCACTTTTAAATTTTTCTTCTGCTAATTCTACACATTTATTATAATTTTTTCCTAGGAAATATTTTAATGTTCCTGTAATATCGACTAATGATAATAATATTATTCCTTTTATCTTTTCTAAGATTTCTACTTTTCCTTCTTCTTTTAATTTATTATAAGTATATACAATTTTTGTACAGCCTAAACTATGTCCTTGTAAATATATTTCTTCATATCCTAATTCATTTATCTTATTTATAGCACCTACTATATCTTCATAACCATCCAATACATCTTCAAATGTTGTGCCACCTAGTAATTTTTCTACTTTGCCTTCGTTTTTTCTACTAATATATTTTACAAGTTCACTTCCCCTATTATTAAAACAAAAATAATCAATATTATTTTCATTAGCTAATTTTCCTATAACTTTATCTCTTTCTTTAAAACAATTGCTTGTCATTCCATGTACAGATATTATAACTTTTTTAGTTTTTTCTTTACTTTGATATAAAATTCCATCAAGTTCAATTCCATCATTAGCTAAAATTTCAATTATTTTCATAAAATCACTTCCCTGTTTAGTTATTATAACACTATCTATTGTAATTTATCAATTAATTTTATATAATCTTTATATATTAAATTGAAAGGAGCTTACTTATGTTCAAAAAAGTAAAAGAATTTTATAGAGAAGAAAGTAAATTAACATTGTTCGTATATTTAACATTACGATTTCTTGTTATTGTATGTATGATATTAGAAGGGTTAAAAGGTAATTGGGGAAATGTTGTGTTATGTTTCTTTACTTTAGTTTTATATCTTATACCTTATTTTGTAGATAAAAAATTAAATATTGATTTACCAAATACTATGGATATATTAATATTTTTATTTATTTTTTCAGCTGAAATATTAGGTGAAATTCAAAACTTTTATGGTATTATTCCTTATTGGGATACTATTTTACACACACTTAATGGATTTTTATGTGCTGCAATTGGTTTTTCATTAATAGATATTTTAAATAGAAGTGAAAGATTTCATTTAAATTTATCTCCTATATATGTTGCAGTTGTTGCATTTTGTTTTTCAATGACTGTTGGTGTATTATGGGAATTCTTTGAATTTAGTGCTGATAATATTGTTAGAACTGATATGCAAAAAGATCGTATTGTACAAAGTATATCTTCTGTTTCATTACATCCAGAAGGAAAAAATATTCCAATTGTACTAAATGATATAGAAAAAACTGTTATATATAGTCATGATGCAAATGGAAATTTATTAGAAACAACAATACCAAATGGTTTTCTTGATATTGGTGTAATTGATACTATGAAAGATTTAATAGTTAACTTTATTGGTGCTATTGTATTTTCAATATTCGGATTTTTATATATAAAAAATAGAGATGAAAATCACTTTGTTAGAAATTTTATCCCTAGACTTAAAAATAAAAAAACAGAGTAAATCTGTAAGCCGGGTTCTGTCTTTTAAAATAGTCATTTATCTAGAATAAGTATTGCTACTTATTTCAAGCCACACAAGTAAGAAGGCGTCGAGCAGACTTAATCTTCTAATTTAGGTGTTGCTCCAGATGGGGTTTACACTGCCCATTATGTCACCATAATGGCGGTGAGCTCTTACCTCGCCTTTTCATCCTTACCTTAATAAATTAAGGCGGTTATTTTCTGTTGCACTTTCCTTAAGGTTACCCTCACTAGACGTTATCTAGCATCATTGCTCTATGGAGCCCGGACTTTCCTCTCGTAGTTCCTTTCGGAATTTACCAGCGACTATTCAATTTACTCTATTTTTTATTATATCACATATTATTAATTTCTTCTAGTAAATTTTTATATTTAATTAAAAAAATCGTTTCATCCTGTAATTTTATTGAATTTTTCAATTCATTTATCATAATATATCCTTTTTTTATTTTATACTGTTTTTCTTTTTCTATATTTACATCTGTTAATAATTTAGAATATATTTCTATACTTTCATTCATATATTTTAAAATTTCATCCCAATTTTTATCTTCTAACTTTGAATAAGCATAAAAAACTTTTGATTTTGTTTCAATTAAAATTTCTTCTACTTGCCCAACTCTAGCTTTTTTAGTAAATTCAATTATATATTTATATATATCTGCTAATTTTCTCAATATTTCTTTTTTATCCTTTTCTTTCACTTTGATCGTTAATTCATCTAATTCATTATTTAAATTCAATATTTCCTTTTCTACAATTCCATCTTCATATAAATCTAAAATTATAGTTGGTATAGAATTATATAAAATTTCAATTTCTTTTTTTATTTGATTCCAATCAATATCTTCTTTATCTGTTAATATTCCATCTTTTTTCAGTTCAAATAAATTCTTTGCTGTTTCTTCAATTTCTTTGTTTTTTTCCTCTTTGTTATCCTTCTTTTTCTCTATCTCTATCTCTTTCTTATTATCACCACTTTTACTTTCATTTTCGTTATCTATATCACTATTTTTCTTTTCTTCATTATATTTATTCGGAATTTTACTTACTTTAACTTTATAATTTTCAATTTCAATATTATTCATTTTATTAATCAATTTAATAATTTTTTCTTCTAAAAAATCTATTTCAGTTTTTATTCTCTCCTTATTACTTACTTTTTTATCTTTAAATATGTTTAATGATATAAAAATTATTACTATTATACTAACTGTTATTAATAATAAATAAGAAATTCTCTTTATATTTTTCAAACTCAATTCCTCCATTTTGCAATTTTTCTATAATTTACAATTTTATTTATTTTATTATTTGCATATTTTATTTTTATATTCAAATAATATTAATAAATATTATTTTTAGGTGATTTAAATGAATACTACTATTACTTTATTTTGCGATAATTCTAAGGAATTAAACAATTTTTTAAGTTCTTTTTATAATGTTAATATGGATATAGAACCTTCTTTAAGCTGGGAAAAAAAATATGCTAACCCTATCGAGTTAGCTGATTTAATTGGTGTTTATATTGATAACATAGATAACTTTGACATTTCTATGTGGATTTCTTTAGATAAAAATCTATACATTTCTATTACTGAAGATAATGCAAATTCAATTATTAAATATCTTTTTGAAAGATATCCTTATTAATTTATTCTACATTATCATTTTCTTTTTCAAGTAGTATAGTAACTGGTCCATCATTTAAAAGTTCTACTTTCATATCTGCTCCAAATTTTCCCTTTTCTACTTTAATATCTTTATTTTCACATTCTTTACAAAAATATTCGTATAACTTTTCTGCCTTTTCTGGTCTAGCAGCTTCTATAAATGATGGTCTATTTCCACCTGTACAATCTGCATATAATGTAAATTGTGATACAATTAACAATTCTCCTTCTACATCTTTTAATCCTAAATTCATTTTTTCATTTTCATCTTCAAATATTCTTAATTTACAAAGTTTCTTTACTAAATAATCGACTTCTTTTTCAGTATCATTATTTTTTACACCTAATAGCACTAAAAAACCTTTTCCTATTTTTCCTATACTATTTCCCTCTACTTTTACTTCTGCATGTTTTACTCTTTGTACTACTAATTTCATCATTTCCTCCTAAAAATATAGACGGAATATCTCCGTCTTTTATTGTTATTTATTATCTTCTTCATTATCAATTCCAGATTCTATCTCCACTGTTTTCTCTAAATTTGATTTATCATCTTCTGCTATTTCTACCTCTAAGATAATCTCTTCTTTTTCATCTTTATCAACTTTTTTTTGATCATCTTGTTTTTCTTTGTCTATTATTTCTATTTGTTCAGTTCCACAATTAGGACAAAACTTAACTGTTTTATTAATTTCTTGTTTACAATTAACACAAATTTTTTTATCTCTTAATTCTATACATTGTTCTTCCAAGCTATTAATTTCTTTATTTATTCCATCAATTTCTTTACATTTTTCATTGATTTTTTCTTCTATCTGTTCTTCACTTTTATATCCTTGATATACTATTTCACCAATGTTTTCATATATTTCTTCTATTTTTGATTTTAAATCAGACATTTTCAATTTTAATTTTGTTTCTTTTGCTATTTTTCCTGTTTTATCTGCTGTAACTTTATATGCTTTTGAAGCTTTTTTACTTAATTTATCAAAAAAATCCATATATATTACTTCCCTTCTATACTATTTATTTTAGTATTTGATAAATATTAAATTTTATTCACTTTTTTTCTCTCTTGTCATCAAGTCAATTACTGCTTTATGTGGATCTAATTCATTATATAAAACATTATATACTGTTTCAATTATTGGCATATATGTGTTACATTTCTTGCCTAATGCATACGCAACTTCTATATTATCGATACTTTCTATTACCATTCCAACTTCTTTTTTTGTTTCTTCTAATGTTTTTCCTTGCCCTATTAATTTTCCTGCTTTTCTATTTCTACTATGTTCGCTTAAACATGTTACAATTAAATCTCCTAATCCACTTAGTCCATAAAATGTATCATATTTTCCTCCTAAAGCTACTCCCAGTCTAGCTATTTCACTAAGTCCTCTTGTTATCAATGCAGCAAAACTATTATCTCCTAATCCTATCCCTGCTGCTACACCAGCACAAAATGCTACTATATTTTTTAATGCTCCTCCTAATTCCACACCTTTTACATCATTTGATGTATAAATTCTCATTTTTTCTGACATAAATGTATCTTGAACTAAATCTAATATTTCTTGTTCTTCAGATGCCATTACTAATACTGTAGGAACACCTATTGATACTTCTTCTGCATGACTAGGTCCTGATAAAGCTCCTAGTCTAACTTCTGGCATTTCTTCTTTCATTACTTCGTCTAATGTTTTTAAACTTTCTTTTTCAAATCCTTTTGAACATATAATTACTGGTGTATTTCCAACGTATTTTTTATATTCCTTAAATGTGCTTCTTGTAAACTTTGATGGTGTTACATGTAAAATAAAATCTACATCTTTTAAAGCTGATTCATAATCTTCAAAACATTCTATTCCATCTGGTATTACTACATTAGGTAAGAACTTACATTTTCTTTCTTCATTTATCAATCTTTTTTCTTCTTTATCAAAAGACCAAATTTTAACTTTATTATTGTTGTTAGCTAAATATATAGCTAATGCTGTCCCCCAGCTTCCACTTCCAATTACTGATATTGTTTTCATATTCTATTCCCCTTTTTTTATGCAAGATATTATTCCTATTACTATTATAAGTATTAATATGATTAGGAATATTTTTATAGATATATTTATCATTTTTGTTGTTGGTTGTTTAACTTCATCTTTATCATAATTATACTTTACTTTGCAATTATAATTATCTCTTTTAAAATTATCAATATGAATTATATAATCTTTATTATTATTTTTAACTCTATACTTTATATCCATTCTCTTATATGTATTTAAGATATTAAAATTATATTTCTCATTTTCATCTTTTTTTAATAATATTTGTACATATTCTTTTTCGTCAATTTTATAAACTTTTTCTTGCACATTCTCTTTATCTACATATATACTAGGTATTATATTTTCTATTAAAGTTTTTGGTCCGTTATATTTTACATTTACTTCATCTTTTTCTATACAATGTTCTATATATTCTTTTGGTAATAATATATATACATCTATTTTTTCCTTCTGTTTATTATTTAATATTTCTAACTCTAAATTATATGTATCATTAGCATATACACTATTAATACTTATTATAATAAAAAATATTACATTTAATAGTAAAACAGCTATCTTTTTTTCCAATCGTATTTCTCCTTATTTCTTTTCTTCCTTTACTTTTTCTTCTGTCTTTTCTATTGTTTCTGTTTTTTCTTCTTTTTTCTTAAAACTTAATTTATTTTCTGTTCCATTTATTATTCTTTTTATATTAGCTCTATGATTAAATAAAACTATAAGTGCAAGAATTACACTATATATAAAATATATATTTCCTTTTTTCCCATCAGTTAAAACTGTATAACTATCATTAATAAATAATGTTAATACTGGAAATAATATTGCTGCTGAACAAGAACCTAAAGATACCATTTTTGTTAGTGCCATTAATAATAATGCAAATATCAAACAAATTAAACCTATCTTCCAATTAGTTAAAAGTAATACTCCTAAAGAAGTAGCAACTCCCTTTCCACCTTTAAATCCAAAAAATACTGGGAAAGTATGTCCTAGAATTACAAATAATCCTGCTATCTGTAATAATAATTCTTTATTTACTTCCGGATTAAGTTTACCTATAATTATTGATAATCCTATTGCAATTACTCCTTTTAATATATCACATACTAAAGTAAGTGCAGCTGCTTTTTTTCCTACTGAACGAAGCATGTTTGTGCTTCCAGCATTTCCACTTCCTTTTTCTCTAATATCAAATCCTGCAAATTTTTTACTAAATATTATTGAAAAATTTATACTTCCTATTAAATAAGCAACTAATGCTATTAAAATATAACAACAACACATTTTTTAAAATCCTCCCTTTTCTGCTTCTTTATCTGATTTTTCTCTTACTATAATTCTTACTGGTGTTCCCTCTAAACTAAATTCCTTACGAATTTGATTTACTATATATCTTTCATATGAAAAATGGAACAATTCTTTATTATTAACGAATATTACAAATGTTGGTGGTCTTGTTGATGCTTGTGTTCCATAATATATTTTTAATCTTTTTCCCTTATCTGTTGGTGGTTGTACTAAAGCAATTGCTTCATTTATTACTTGATTTAATATTGAAGTAGATACTCTCATTGAATTTTGTTCTCTTACATGATTTATTAAATCAAATAATTTATGTACTCTTTGTCCTGTTTTAGCTGAAATAAATATAATTGGTGCATATGATAAATATTTTAGTTTATCATAAATATCTTTTTTATAATTTTCTAATGTTCCTGTTTCTTTTTCAACTGCATCCCATTTATTTACTACTATGATAACACCTTTTCCTGCTTCATGAGCTTCACCTGCAATTTTTGCATCTTGGTCTGTTACTCCTTGTGTTGCATCAATCATCATTAAACAAACATCAGCTCTTTCTATTGCAAGTAATGTTCTCATAATACTAAATTTTTCTATTGATTCTTTTATTTTACTTTTTCTTCTTACACCAGCAGTATCTATTAAAACATATTTACCTTTTTCATTTTCAAACTCAGTATCTATAGCATCTCTTGTCGTTCCAGCTATATCACTAACTATTGCTCTATTTTCACCTAATATTTTATTAATTAATGAAGATTTTCCTACATTTGGTTTTCCTATTACTGCCACTTTAATTTTTTCATCATCATCTTCATTTTCTTCTTTTTCCGGGAAACTTTCGTATATTCTATCTAATACATCTCCTATTCCCAATGCATTTGCTGCAGATATTGGGTATGGTTCTCCTATTCCTAAATTATAAAATTCATAAGCTTCTTGACTGTCTTTTTCAAAGTTATCTGCTTTATTGCATACTAATACTATTGGCTTTCTTGATTTTTTAAGCATTAACGCTATTTCTTCATCTGCAGCTGTTACTCCTTGTTTTACATCTGTTAAGAATATAATAACATCAGCCATTTGAATTGCTAAATTAGCTTGTTCTCTCATTTGAGATAGAATTATATCCTCTGAATCTGGTTCTATTCCTCCTGTATCAATTAAAGTGAATTTTCTTCCCCTCCAATTAGTTTCTGCATACACTCTATCACGAGTTACACCAGGAGTATCTTGTACTATTGATATTCTTGTTCCTGCTAAATAATTAAAAAATGTTGATTTACCTACATTTGGTTTTCCTATTATCGCTACAATTGGTTTTG
>SAMEA104404097__coassemble_1893_pt1 | contig 15746 bp, 9 predicted proteins | sample SAMEA104404097__metabat2_low_PE_006 | metagenome-assembled genome bin SAMEA104404097 (sample SAMEA104404097) | Balaenoptera acutorostrata
TAAAAAAAGAAGAATTAAAAAAAGAAGAATTAAAAAAAGAAGAAACAAAAAATAAGAAAAACAAAAAACTTTCAATAATAGGATTAATGGTTTTAGTGTTTCTAATAATATTTTTCCTAACATTTCTTATAATTAATTCATCATCTCCTAAACAGACTGTTGATGGATATTTAGCAAATATGAGAGAAGGCGATTTCGAAAAAGCTAAAGAATTTGTAAAAAAAGATGTTGAATTAAGTGAAGTTTCATTAGATAATGAAACTCAAAGATTATTATTCGATAAACTAAGCTGGAAAGTTAAAAAAATTGAAAAAGATGAAAATATAGCTACAGTGGAATTAGAAATTACAAATAAAGATTTTAAAAAAGTAATTGATAATTATATAAAAAGAGTAAATGAAGTTGCCAAAGCATTTCTTGTGCCAAAAAAAGAAAATACTCAAATTGACTTTGGACAGTATTTTATTGAAGAATTAAAAAATGAAAAACTAGAAACAATAACATCTTTAAAAACTATCGAATTAGAAAAAATAGAAAATAAATGGAAAATTATAGTTAATGATAAATTAGTAGACGCACTTGTGCCTAATTTTGTTTCCAATATTTATTAATAAAATATAAAATAAAAATCCAATTTGTTTATTAATTAAACAATAGGATTTTTTATTTTTTTTGATTGCTTATACATTTTACATATATTACAATCATTACATATATGAATACGATTTTCAAATATTGATTTCAGAGTAATTAAAAAATCATCAACAAAATTATCAATTAAGTGAATATATATATTTTCAGGTAATAAAGTTAGCAAAGAATTTAATATATAATCATTTTCTGAAAAAGATATATCGCTTAAATATTTTGCTGAAGAATTGATTGATGTAGTAGGTATAACTTCTTTTTTTTCATTCAAAAGAAATGAATGTGATTGAGAATATATAATATGAATAGTAGAAGAATTACTTTTTTGTGAGTTAATATATAGTTTAATCAAAGAAATAAATTCCAGATATTCTTTTTCTATAATATAAGAATTTACAGCTTCATTTACGATATCAGTGATCATATTTTGATATTTTTGAAGCCTAAAATTAAGAAAACCATCTAGAAAGAGTCTATGATTTTTTATTAAATAATTTTCAAAAATATTACATAACACAGTTAATTTCTTATCAAATAATGAAGAAAAATCATCAACCATAATATCAGAACAAATATTAATAATTTCTTTTCTTTCATTAGTATTAAAGTAAAAATAATTTAACAGTAAATCTCTTTCAATATAAATTTCTTCTAACTCATCTATAACAAAGAGAGAAAGGAGAGAAGATATTTTTTTAATAAATAAATCATTATCATTGCCTTTGTAATGAATAATAATATTTTTAAAATATTTAAATTTATAACAAGAGAAACAAATAGGCTCTAAGTCAATAGAATTTAATTCATTCAATATATAATCTATATGATTTTGATTATTTGTCTTAATACATAATGATTTCATTAAAAACTCCTTTCTCATAAAATTAGTATCTACAAAAAAATTCAACTTATACATTATAGTATGATATTTTTAAAAAAATGTAACTTGTTTTTTATAAACGAATTTTTAAATATTGAAAATAAGTAATATCTGAACATAAAAATAAACCTTCTTGTAATATTATTAACAAGTAAGGTTTTAAATTTATAAAATTTATTTTAAATTATCCATAAATATTATAATCAATATCAGGGAATAAGCAATCTTGTTTATTGATTTGTTTTAAGAATGCTTCATCAATAGTATCTGATTTGATTTGTTCATATAATTTAGTAAATCTTCCAATATGATCTTTAATTCTTTTTTTAGCATAATCAACCATAGTTCCATTTGTAATAATAAATAACCAATCACTGCTTTGTGCAAGTAACAATTCTCTGGCACATTGGTTCAATGCTTTTTTCTTTAACCCTTTTGCGTTAGGGAACATATTGGCTAATTCACACATTCTATCACCTGCAACATGTAAGTGTCTATGTACATAATCATTAGTGTGGTTAAGCCAAACTTCACTATATCCATTAGCACCCCAACTTGAGCGACAAGGTGAACATACCTGTATATCTGGGTATTTATCTATATATTCAGATGGTGTAATTAATTCAAAATTGCAATCATCATAATAAATTTTCTTAAATAAAATATATAGCCAATATGGTCCTTCGTACCACCAATGTCCATAAAGCTCAGCATCGTAAGGACATAATATAATAGGCGGTTTATCCATATATTGAGATACATCATTAATTTGTTTTGTTCTTGAATTCATAAAATGTCCAGCTTGTTTTTCTGCTGAATCACAAGCCCATTGAGGATTATAATAATCTTTAAAATCAGATTTTCCTGTAATTCTATAATATTTAATACCAGTATGAACTCTAACACCATTATGAGCTATATATGGTTTTATATAATCATAATCAGCTTCATAACCAATATCACGATAAAATTCTCTATAATTATAATCACCTGGATAACCATCAATAGAGCTCCAAACTTGTCTTGAAGATTCCATATCTCTACCGAATGCTACAACACCTTCAGGTGAAACGATAGGTGAGAATGTACCATAAATAGGAGTAGGATTAGCATATAAAACTCCATGTGATTCTGTAATAACATACTCAATACCAAATTCTTTTAAATATTTATCAGCTTCTGGAACATAACCGCATTCAGGAAGCCAAATACCACGAGGTTTTCTTCCAAAGTATCTTTCATAAGTTTGAACACCTACTGCAATTTGAGCTCTAACAGTTTTTTCATTAACATATAAGATAGGAAAGTAACCGTGTGTAGCACCACAAGTTATAATTTCTAATACTCCAATATCTTGAAAATGTTTGAATTGTTCTATTAAATTACATTTATAAACATCTTTAAATAGGTGTAAGTCATTAGAATATCTATCATAATAGTAATGTGATAATTTATTTAATCTTTCATCACCAGCAGTTCTTTTAATTTCTTTTTCTGATAATTCAATTAATTGTTTTAAATAATTAATATATTTTTTTTGTAATAATTTATTGTCTAACATTGAAAGTAATGGTGGAGTCATAGACATTGTTATTCTAAATTTAACTCCTTCATCAACTAATTTTTGAAAATTGGTTAATAGAGGAATATAAGTTTCTGATATAGCCTCATATAACCAAGATTCTTCCAAATAATCATCACTTTCTGGGTGATGAATAAATGGAAGATGTGCATGTAAGACAAAACTAACATAACCTTTTTTTTGTTGCATTTTAATTTAATTCTCCTTTGTTTTTATGAAGAAGGATTTGATTTATTGTAAATTCCTTCTATATTTTCAGTATGATATAATTCTTTATATATATCATAAATATCATAGATTTTACCAATGTTTTGCATGAATGAAAATGATGCAAATGGTCTTTCAGATTGATTCCCATTTTTAACATTTCTAAAATAAACCATTTTTTGATTTTTATCTAATAATATTTTATCATTAGGTGCTTCAATTTTATTTGATGTTGAAACATAAAAATAGTCTTGATTGATTTTTTCATTTTTTACATTAGGACGTCTACCTAATTCGATACGATAATCACATTTACTATCAGCTACATGTAAATACCAACTATTTGCAAAATCATTTATTTCAACTTCAAAGCTATAACCTAAAGTATCATTATGTACTATCAAGATAGGGTGAGTGTCATTAAAGAAATTTTCACCATATTTAGTTTCTAAATTTTTTTTATCTTCATCTGAAATATCCCAATAAACGAATAAACTTGTTGGTGTTTGTGCAAGTAATTTTACAACAGTTTGATTATAACGATAAGGTAGGTCATAATATTCAACTATTTCAACTTTTTCCTTTTTTTGTGCAGATGTTACTTTTTTATTAGTTGTTGATTTTTTTGCTGCTGCATTTGTTTTTGTAGTTTCCTTTTTTGTAGAAGTTGATTTTTTTGTTCTACTTGATTTTGTAGTAGCTTTTTTAGTTGGTTCTTTTTCTATTTTTGAAGTTGCTACTTTTTTTGTTGTGCCTTTTTTAGACTTTGATATAGTATCTTTTTTTGTAGTAGTAGTTTTAGTGGTAGTTTTTTTATTTGATACTGATTTTTTTAAGTCTTTTGGTTCTTTAGTTTCTTTTGACATTTTTATCCTCCTATGTAATCTCTTAATTTCTAATATATCTTATACTAAATAAATAAGAATTTCAAGGAAAATGTATAATTATTTTAAAAAGATTTCTAAAAAATATAAGAAGGTTAAATGTCAAAAAAATATCATGAATTCTAAAAATAAAATAACAAAATTACATTAAAACCTTTTAAAAAAGTCAAAAATGTTATACAATATAGTGGAAAAATTAATTTAGGAGAGGAATATGGTTAAAAATTGGCAAATAATTGAAAATAGCGAAGAACAGGTATTTTTAATTGAAAAAATTAAAAAAGAATATAACTTAAATACATTATTAGCAACGATATTAGTAAATAGAAATATAATTACAGAAGAACAAATAAGATTATTTTTAGAACCAAACAGAAATGATTTCCATGATCCGTTTTTAATAACTGATATGGATATTGCAGTTGATAGAATAATAAAGGCTATAGAAAATAAAGATAGAGTAACGATATATGGAGATTATGATGTCGACGGAATTACAAGCATAACTGTATTAAGTAGTTTCTTAAAAGATTTAGGATTAGAAACAACTCATTATATACCTAATAGATTAAATGAAGGGTATGGATTAAATAAAGATGCAATAGACAAAGTAAAAGAAAATGGTTGTGATTTAATGATTACTGTTGATTGTGGTATTTCATCAATAGAAGAAATTAAATATGCAAACTCAATAGGAATAGAAACAATAATAACAGATCATCATGAACCAGGAGAAGAAATTCCAAAAGCTTTAGCAGTAATAGATAATAAAAGAAAAGATAGTACATATCCATTTAGGGAACTTGCAGGAGTCGGAGTAGTATTTAAATTAATACAAGCAATAGGAATAAAATTAGGATTAAAAGAAGAAACATACTTAAAATATTTAGATATAGTATGTGTAGGTACGATATCAGATATAGTACCATTAGTTGATGAAAACAGAGTGATAACGAAGTTAGGAATTAAATTAGTAAAACAAACAAGAAATATAGGATTAAAATCAATATTAAAATCATCAGGGTATACAAGTATTGATTCAAATACAATATCGTTTGGCGTTGCACCTAGAATAAATGCTTGTGGTAGAATGGGAAAAGCAGAAGAAGCTTTAGATTTATTATTATCAACAAACGTAAATGAAGCATTTGAATTAACAAATAAGTTAAATGAACATAATAAAAATAGACAGGAAACTGAAAAAGCAATATTTAAAAATACTGTAGAAATAATAGAAAGAGAACATTTAGATAAAAATAAAGCAATAATAGTTGCAGGAGAAAATTGGCATCATGGTGTTATTGGAATAGTGTCATCAAAAATAACTGATATGTATTTTAAGCCAAGTATATTATTAAGTTTTGAAGAAGACGGAACAGGAAAAGGCTCAGGAAGAAGTATACCAGGTTTTGATTTACATGAAGCATTAACAAAATGCATTGATTCAATTGAAAAATTTGGTGGACATAGTATGGCAGTTGGAATAACTGTTAAGAAAGATAAATTAGAAGAATTTAGAAAAAAATTTGAAAAAATAGCTGAAGAAAGTAAAATTGATGAAATAAATCCGATAATAAAAATAGATGCAAAATTAAATCTAAATGAAATAAATAAAGAAATGGTATTAAGTTTAAAACAATTAGAACCATTTGGAGAAGCAAATAAAATGCCTATATTTGCATTTAAGAATTTAAAAATAGATTCTATTAGAGCATTGTCAGAAGGAAAACATTTAAAATTAACACTTAGAGATAATAATTATGTTATAAATGCAATAGGATTTAATATGGGTGAATATGCAAATGAATATAGAATAGGTGATCGAATAGATGTTGCAGGAGTCCTTGAAATAAATACTTTTAATGGAGTAGAAAATTTACAGATTAATTTGAAGGATATAATGAAATCTATTTAAAGGAGGAAAGATATTTATGCAAGAGATTAAAGATGTTACGATACAAAAAGTAATTTCTAAAAGAAAAGAAAATTCAAGAAAAGTCGATACAAAATTAATAAATAGAGCATATAATTATGCTGTTAGTCATCATGGAAATCAATGTAGAAAATCAGGTGAACCATATATAATCCATCCATTAAATGTTGCGTATATATTAGCAGATATAGGGCTTGATGATAGTACAATTTGTGCAGCATTATTGCATGATGTTGTAGAAGATACTAAAGCTACAAGACAAGATATAACTAATGAATTTGGTGAAGAAATATCAGATATGGTAGCAGGAGTAACAAAACTTAGTAATATTTTATTTACATCTGTTGAAGAACAACAAGCAGAAGATTATAGAAAAATGTTTCTAGCCATGGGTAAAGATATTAGGGTAATATTGATTAAATTAGCAGATAGATTGCATAATATGAGAACATTAAAACATTTATCAAGAGAAAGACAAATAGCAAATGCAAAAGAAACAATGGAATTATATGCACCACTTGCTAATAGATTGGGACTATATTCTTTGAAATGGGAATTAGAAGATTTATCATTTAAATATTTATATCCAGAAGAATATCATGAATTAGTTGAAGGAATAGATAAAAAAAGAGAAGAAAGAATTAAATTCATTGATAAAATAATGGATGATATTAGAGTAGAATTAAAAAAACAAAAAATAGATGCAGAAGTAACAGGAAGAGCAAAACATTTATATAGTATATATCGTAAAATGCAACGAGATAATAAAACATTAGACCAAATATATGATTTGTTTGCTTTAAGGATTATTGTACATTCAGTAAAAGATTGTTATTCAGCATTAGGAGTGGTTCATGAACTATATAGTCCAATGCCGGGAAGATTTAAGGATTATATTGCTGTTCCGAAACCTAATATGTATCAATCAATACATACAACATTATTAGGAGAAAAAGGAACTCCTTTTGAAGTGCAAATAAGAACATGGGATATGCATCATATAGCAGAATATGGTATTGCAGCACATTGGGCTTATAAAGAAGCAAATGCATTTGGAAAGAAAAAAATTGTAAAGGTGGAAGAAGACAAGTTAGCATGGCTTCGTGAATCATTAGAATGGCAAAAAGATATGCAAGATCCACAAGAATTTTTAGAAACATTAAAAACTGAATTATTTGAAGATGAAGTTTATGTTTTTACGCCAAAAGGAGCAATTAAAGTTTTACCAAGAAATGCTACACCAATAGATTTTGCATATAGTATACATGCTGAAATTGGAAATCACATGACAGGATGTAAAATAAATAGTAAAATGATGCCTATTGTAACACCTTTACAAAATGGAGATATAGTAGAAATTATAACTTCTGAAAATTCAAAAGGTCCAAGCCAAGATTGGTTAAAATTTGTAAAAAGTACAAGTGCTAAAAATAAAATAAAAGCATTTTTTAAAAAAGCTCAAAAAGTAGAGAACATTGAAAAGGGAAAAGACTTAATTGAAAAAGAAATAAAAAGAATAGGCATGGCACATGCTGATATATTTAAAAATGAATATTTAGAACCAATGATGGATAAATATAAATATAAAGATTTAGATGAAATGTATGCAGCAGTTGGATTTGGAGCAAATTCACCAGTAAAAGTTATTGCTAAAATGTTACAAGAATATCATAAAGAACATGAAGAAGAAGACATTGAAGAAAAAATAAAAGCACTGGCTAAGGAGAAAAATAAAAAAACAAAACCGTCAAATACAGGAATTATAGTAAAAGGAATTGATAATTGTTTAGTTAAACTTTCAAAATGTTGTAATCCATTACCAGGTGATGAAATAGTTGGATATATAACAAAAGGAAGAGGCGTTTCAGTACATAGAAAAGATTGCACAAATATACCTGATTTATTATCATCAGAAAGTAGAATGATTGATGTAGAATGGTATAAAGAAGAAAAAATGTCATATAAAGCAGATATAGAAATATTCTCTAATGATAGAACAGGCTTGTTATTAGATGTTTTAAAAGAAGTTGGGACAACTAAAGCTAAAATAATAGGAGTTAATACAAAAATTACAAAAGAGAGAATTGCTATTATAGAAATAAGTTTAGAGGTAGAAAATTTAGAAGAATTAAATACAGCTTTAAAAGTATTAAGAAAAATTGATAGTGTTTATGAAGTAAGGAGAAAGAAATAAAAATGATACTTAAAGAACTAAAGATAGATACTTGGGTAGGAGATGTTACCAATTGTTATATAATCTTAGATGAAGAATCAAAAGAGATAATGGTAATTGACCCAGCAGGAAATGCACAAGCAATAGAAGATATGATAAATATATTAGGAGGAAAACTAAAATATATATATTTAACACATTGTCATGGAGATCATATTATGGGTGTAACAGATTTAAAAAATAGATGTGGAGGAAAAATATTAATTCATAGAGATGATGCAGAAGGATTAAATGATGCTAGTATAAATTTGACACCTTATATCATTGATAAAGAAATTGAATTAGAAGCGGATTCAAGAATTGATGATAAAGATACTATTCATTTAGGAAATTTGAAATTTGCTGTGATACATACTCCAGGACATACTCAAGGATGTTCATGTTTGTATTGTGAAAAAGAAAAATGTCTATTCTCAGGAGATACTTTATTTAGAGGAACATGGGGAAGAACAGATGTGCCAACAGGAGATTTTGTGAAAGTTATTAATTCAATAACAAATAAATTAATGAAATTACCAGACGAAACAATAGTATATCCAGGACATGGGCTAAGCACAAGAATAAAAGATGAAAAACCAATATATTTAGAACTAAAACCAAAATTGATATAAGAAATTAGAAAATACCTAATTATTCTTGTATAAAATAAAAGAAACATAAAAATATTAAAGTCTAAAAAAGGAGAGAAAAAATGAATAAAACTGAACCAAGAACTTTACCAGGTTTTATGGAATTATTACCACAAGAGCAAATATTATTTAATCAAATAAAAGATAAAATAGAAGATACATATAAAAGTTTTGGCTTTCTACCATTAGATACACCAGTAATAGAATTATCAGAAGTTTTACTTGCAAAAGCAGGTGGAGAAACAGAAAAACAAATTTATCGTTTTGATAAAGGTGATAAAGATTTATCACTAAGATTTGATTTAACAGTTCCATTATCAAAATATGTAGCGAAAAATTATGGAAATTTAAGTTTCCCTTTTAGAAGATATCAAATAGGTAAAGTCTATAGAGGAGAGAAAACACAAAAAGGAAGATTTCGTGAATTTTATCAATGTGATATTGATATAATAGGAGATGGAGAATTAAGTATTGTTAATGATGCTGAATTACCAAGTGTTATTTATAGTATTTTTAAAGGATTAGGATTTGATGATTTTACAATTTGTATAAATAATAGAAAAATATTAAATGGATTATTTGAAGAGATTGGACAAGAAGAAAATGCAATTGAAATATTAAGAATTATTGATAAAATTGATAAAATTGGTAAAGAAAAAGTTATAGATTTATTAAAAGAAATTAAGATTAATGATGAAGCAATAAATAGAATAATAGAATTTATTGGAATTTCAGGAGATAATGATGAAAAAATAGCTAAATTAAAAGAAATGAAAATACTAAATGAACAATATTTAAAGGGGATAGAAGAACTTGAAGAAGTTGTTAAAAATATAAGATTATTCGGTGTACCAGAGGAGAATTTTAAAATAGAATTAAAAATAGCTAGAGGATTAGATTATTATACAGGAACAGTATATGAAACATTTTTAAATGATTATAGAGAACTTGGAAGTGTATGTTCTGGAGGTAGATATGAAAACTTAGCTGAATATTATACAGATAAAAAACTTCCAGGAGTTGGAATATCAATAGGATTAACAAGACTATTTTATAAGTTAAATGAATTAAATTTAATAAAAGCAGAGAAAAAATCAGTTGCAGATGTACTAATAATACCAATGGTAGAAGATTTAGAAGTTCCATTAAAAATAGCAACAAAATTAAGGAAAGAAAATGTTAAAACTGAAATATTTGTTGAAAATAAGAAACTTAAAGCAAAATTTAAATATGCAGATAAATTAAAAATTCCTTATGTAATTATCGTTGGAGAAGATGAAATAAAAAATAATAAATTCAAAGTTAAAAATATGGGAACTGGTGAAGAGAAAGAAGTTGAAATTAAGGATTAAGTGAAAACTTAATTCTTTGATTTTTTACTGATTTAATGCTTATCTTATAATAATTTTATAAATAACTTTTTAAATGGATAAAAATTATAGCTGTCATTATCTTGAAGAATATAAAAAAGATTGTAATATAGAAATAAAATTAAGTAAAAATCTTGATTAAAGTATTTTTTAATGATATAGTGGCAAAGAGAGAAAATAAACATTTGGAGGAAGGAAACGAAATGAGTTTTTTAAACAAAATATTTAAAACATATAGTGAAAAAGAAGTAAAAAGAATTAGACCAATTATTGACAAAATAAATGATTTAGAAGAAGAAATATCAAAATTAAGTGATACTGAATTAAAAGGGAAAACACAATATTTTAAAGATTTATTATCAGAAGGAAAAACATTAGATGATATTTTGCCTGAAGCATTTGCAGTAGTTAGAGAAGCATCAAAAAGAGTTTTAGGAATGAGACATTTTGATGTTCAATTAATAGGTGGTATTATATTACATCAAGGTAGAATAGCTGAAATGAAAACTGGTGAAGGAAAAACATTAGTTGCAACATTACCAGTATACTTGAATGCACTTGAAGGAAAAGGTGTTCATGTTATTACAGTAAATGACTATTTAGCCAAAAGAGATAGTGAATGGATGGGAAAATTATACAAATTCTTAGGATTAAGCGTAGGTCTTGTAATATCAGGAATGGAACCTAAAGATAAACAAAAAGCTTATGCTGCAGATATTACTTATGGTACAAATAATGAATTCGGATTTGATTATTTAAGAGATAATATGGTTATATATAAAGATCAATTAGTTCAAAGAGGCTTACATTATGCGATTGTCGATGAAATTGATAGTATTTTAATTGATGAAGCTAGAACACCATTAATTATTTCAGGAAGAGCAAATGAATCATCTGATTTATATAAAAAGGCAGATAATTTTGTAAAAAGATTAAAAGCTAAATCTATAATTGAAGAAGATGTTAAAGATTTTGAACAAGCTGAAGATAATGAAAATTATGATTATATAATTGACTTAAAAGCTAAATCAGCTTCATTAACACAAAAAGGAATTAAAAAAGCAGAAGAATTCTTTAATTTAGAAAACTTTAACGATTTAGAAAATTCAACATTAGTTCATCATGTAAATCAAGCATTACGTGCACATGGAATTATGAAAAAAGATATAGATTACATTGTTAAAGATGGAGAAGTTTTAATTGTTGATGAATTTACAGGTCGTATCATGTATGGAAGAAGATACAATAATGGCTTACATCAAGCAATTGAAGCTAAAGAAAATGTTAAAATTGCTGATGAATCAAAAACACTTGCAACAATTACTTTCCAAAACTTATTTAGAATGTATGATAAATTATCAGGAATGACAGGTACAGCAATGACTGAAGAAGGAGAATTCCAAGAAATTTATAATTTAGATGTTATTGAAATACCTACAAATAAACCAATGATTCGTAAAGATGAAAATGATGTTATATATAAAAATGAAAATGCTAAATATAGAGCTATAGTAAAAAGTGTAAAAGCGAGTTATGAAAAAGGTCAACCAGTTTTAGTTGGTACTGTATCAATAGAAAAATCAGAAAAGATTTCTAGTTTACTTAGAAAAGAAGGAATTAAACATGAAGTTTTAAATGCTAAATATCATGAAAAAGAAGCTGAAATTATAGCACAAGCTGGTAAATTTGGAGCTGTTACAATAGCAACAAATATGGCAGGACGTGGAACAGATATTATGCTTGGTGGAAATAGTGAATTCTTAGCAAAAGAAGAAATGAGAAGAAACAAAATATCACCAGAATTAATAGAAGAAGCTACAACATTCTATGAAACAGATGATAAAGAAATATTAGATGCTAGAAAAAAATTTAAAGATTTAGTTGCTAAATATGATGAAAAAATTCAAGACGAAAAACAAAAAGTTATCGATGCTGGTGGATTGAAAATAATTGGTACAGAAAGACATGAATCAAGAAGAATTGATAATCAATTAAGAGGTCGTTCAGGACGTCAAGGAGATATTGGTGAATCTAAATTTTATATTGGATTAGATGATGATTTAATGAAAATATTTGGTGGAGATATGATTACTAAAGTATATAATACTTTAGGTGCAGATGAAGATATGCCAATAGATTCAAAAATGATTTCTAATGCAGTAGAATCAGCTCAAAAGAAAGTTGAAGGTAGAAACTTTAGTATTCGTAAAAATGTATTACAATATGATGATGTTATGAATACACAAAGAGAAATTATATATGGACAAAGAAGACAAGTCTTAAATGGAGAAGATATTCATTCAAATGTACTACACATGATTGAATATATCGCAAATGAAATCCCAGGATTATATGTTGAAGGAGAAGATTCAAAATTAAATGTTGAGTCATTAAACAACGAAATAATAAATATATTTGGAATTGAGATGTTAGATTATATTAAAGAAAATAGTAATAACATTCAAAATATATCAGATGAATTAACAAAAAGAGCTATAGAAATATATGAAAACAAAGAAAAAGAAATTGGTGAAGAACAAACAAGAGAACTTGAAAGAGTTGTTATGCTTAAAGTTGTTGATGAAAAATGGATGACGCATATTGATGGTATGGACGAATTAAAAAATGGTATAGGACTACGTGCTTATGGTCAAAAAGATCCAGTTGTTCAATATCAAATTGAAGGTTCAGATATGTTTGATGAAATGATTAATGATATCAAATTAGATGTTACTAAGATTTTAATGCATATTAGACCACAAGAAGAAGCAAAAAGACAAGAAACAGTTAAGATTACTGGTGCAGCATTAGAAGCTATTCATAGTGTTGATGGTGGTGCAAAGATAGGTACTGATGTTGATAGAACAGTAAGAAATGATGGACCTAAAGTTGGACGTAATGATCCATGTCCATGTGGAAGTGGAAAAAAATACAAGAATTGTTGTGGGAAAAACAAATAGGAATGTAAAATTAAAAAACAAAAAAGTTGACATTGTAAAAAATGTCAGCTTTTTTAAATCATCATTTAGAAAAATTTAATGAAAATCTCATGATAAGATTGAATCTCATACAAACATATGATACAATACAAATGTTCGTAGCAATAAAGGAGGTCTTTGCATGAATAAAGAAAATGGAGATATTATAATATATAAAACAGATAATGGATTAACCAAAATAAATGTTAAGTTACAAGATGAAACAGTATGGCTATCTCAACAACAAATGGCTGAATTATATAATACAACAAAACAAAATATAAGTTTACACATAAAAAATATATTTGATGAAGAAGAATTAAATAGCATTTCAACTGTCAAGGAATTCTTGACAGTTAAAAAAGAAGGAAATAGAACAATTGAAAGAAAAATCAAATATTATAACTTAGATATGATAATTTCTTTAGGATATAGAATAAAATCAAAAGTAGCAACTAACTTTAGAATATGGGCAACAGAAAGATTAAAAGAATACATGATAAAAGGATTTACAATGGATGATGAAAGACTTAAAGGAAATGCTGGAGGTAATTATTGGAAAGAGTTACTTTCTAGAATTAAAGATATAAGATCATCTGAAAAAGTATTATATAGACAAGTACTAGATTTATATGCAACTGCAGTAGATTATGACCCAAAAGATAATAAAACAATTGAATTTTTTAAAATTGTTCAAAATAAACTTCATTATGCAGCACATGGACATACAGCATCAGAAGTTATATTTGAAAGAGTTAATTCTGATAAGCCATTTATGGGATTAAAAACATTTAAAGGAGATATTCCAGTATTAAATGATGTAGTTATTGCTAAAAATTATTTAAGTGAAGAAGAATTAAAAGTTTTAAATAATTTAGTATCAGGATATTTTGATTTTGCTGAAATACAAGCTATAAAACATAATCCAATGTATATGGAAGATTATATTAAACAATTAGATTTAATTCTTACATCTACTGGTGGAAAGACATTAATTGGATCGGGGAGTATCAGTCATAATCAAGCAATAAAAAAAGCAAAACAAGAGTATAAAAAATATCAAGTAAAGACTCTTAGTCCTGTTGAAGAAGAATATTTAAAAACTATAAAAGATGTAAATAATATGATTAAAAAGCCAAACAAAGATTAGGTATTAGTATAATTGATAATAGTTTAATAAGTGATATCATAATGTCATAAAATGAATGTAAGTAATGTTATTATAGTGTGCCTAAATATAAATATTTTAAATAAAAAATTAAATTGTTCCGAAGTCTTGAAGCGTGAAAAAGTATAGCAAATATAGACAATATTAATAATATAAGGAGTCTTTTTAATTGCAAATAAATATAATAAAGAATGATATAAAATACTAAAATTTAGCTCTACATATATGATAGTCTTTTGAAAGATTAAAAGGAATGTAAATTAAATAGTGGATAAAATTGTAGAAAAATAAAAAGATACAACACTTGTATTAAAATATTTAATATGGTAGAATGATTTTATCAATAGAAAATAAAGAATAAAAACAAAAGTAAAAGAAAAAAGAAAAGAGGAACAACAAATGAAAAAAGAGGCTGTAATCCTTGCAGGAGTACACACACAAACAAGTAATTTAGTAAATAAAAAAATAAAAATATAGATTATAAACACAACAATAAACTATACTAATTTAGTATGGTCTATTGTTGTTTTTTGAATTTGTTATTAACATTTAAAAATAAATAAAAAAAGGGAGGAAAAAAGAATGAAAAAAAACAAAGGTATAACTTTAATTGCATTAGTAATTACAATAATAGTTCTTTTGATATTAGCAGGAGTTTCAATATCAATGTTAACAGGAGAGAGTGGACTACTAACAAAAGCCACAGATGCTAAAGAAAAGACACGAAGAGAAGGGATACAAGAACAATTAGATTTATGGAAAATGGAAAAGTCAATGGAAAAAAACATTGGTGGAAAGAATATGAATATAACAGATTTTGTTACAGGATTAAGAGATAATAAAACAATAACACAAAAAGAATTTGAAGAAATAGAAACAACTCATAAGTTGATAATTGGAAAACAAGAACCAATAAAATTTCCATATAGCAAAACACTTGTAGAAGCGTTTGATGCAGGAGAACTTAAAGTAGGGGATTACTTAAATTATAATGATTATGTAAAAAATACAAATGAAAGTAAAGTCGCAAAGTTAAGTACAACTGAAACAGGATATGGAAGTGAACAATCATTTGCTTTTTCAAATAATACAACATGGAGAATATTAGGAAAAGAAGGAGACCATTTAAAATTGATATCTGGAAGCCCAATAAAAAATGGAGAACAAGAACAATATTTGCATTTAGTAGGTGCAGAAGGATGGTATCATACAAATGATGAATTAGTAGGAAAAG